>Ga0272441_10000645_pt1 | contig 77926 bp, 66 predicted proteins | sample SSMProp6N_FD_193582 | JGI IMG/M metagenome (GOLD analysis project Ga0272441, IMG submission 193582) | Marine sediment archaeal communities from Little Sippewissett salt marsh, Falmouth, MA, United States - SSM-Prop-6N | ecosystem: Environmental > Aquatic > Marine > Wetlands > Sediment ...
CGGGGGTAGTAATGCCCACCCGACCTCGCTTCGGGGAGCAGGCGGGCAAATAATATAAATAATGAATAAAAAAAATTTTTATGATTTGGTTCTCGGCGATTAGCCGAGCGGAAACGCGAGTGGGCTAAAGACATTCTTCAAAATAAATTCAAACTTTTCGGTCAAGGCAACTCCATCCTTCGCCAAGGCTACGGATGGCAAACCAAAAACATCTACATAAATATCTAGGTAGGTGTTTTTGAATGTAAAAATTATTATAATAATTTTGAATTTATCCTGACCAAGAAACTTGGCAGGCTGAAACTGACGTGAGCCATATAATTGTCGTTTGTCCAGCACTAACTTTTATTCAAACTGTTTTTAAGGCAACGCTTTATTTAATATTAGCTCAAATGGATGGCGAAAACAAAACCTCTCCCATTTGAATTTGTCTAAATTTTTTGGGTGTGATAATCTTAAAATAGATAAGTTAACTTTAATCTATGAGTCTAAAACAAGGAGAAACCAGACGCAATTTTCTTAAAAAAGCCTTTAGTCTAGGAACCGTGGCTGTTTTAACACCGACAGAAATAGCCAAAGCGGCTGAAAATTATGCACAACAACAAGAATATAGCTGGCGGGGAGCTGAAATATTTTTAACCCAACAACGGGCAGACTCTATTGTTTATGCTTTTTTAATAAATAGTAACAAATTTTTCCCTATCTTAAAAAAATTGATAGCTATAGGCGGATATAAAGTTAATAGTTCAAAATTTCCAAATAATTATTCGGGATATAAACAAGATAGAATATATCACCTAGGAAAAAACAAAGGAGATGAATTAGATATTAAAGGGCTTGAGTCTACAATTGAAGATGGAGAAAAACTAGGAGACGAATTAAAAAATTTAATTGCAAGTATTAAAAATAACAATAAACTCAAGGAGGCAATTCTGCGTTCCCAGCTTGTTAAATTAAGACAAATCTGCCAAGAAACATCAATAAGTACTGAATATAAAATTAACACGGAGTGGGCAGCTGCGTATTTACTAGATACTTTCGAGGATAATGAAGATAGCTATACTTTTACAAAAGAACTTACAAACAATCTTTTCAAAAAATTAGAAAGTTTAGAAACCGATGATAGGTTAGAACCAATCCAAAAAAAATTTATATCTAACTATAAAAAAACGCTTGATACGGGCAAAAGAGGTGATGAAAAAACTATACAAGAAGTATTCAAAATTCGTTATTACCCCCTACCAATTGAGCCAGATGAGAAAAACAAATTAATTTATCATTCTCTAAATTGTTACTCTTATTTTAATCGATAATTAAATTAGAAAAATTATCTAATAACAATTCACAAAAATTAATAATAACTCCAAAAACATCTACCTAGATATCTAGGTAGATGTTTTTGAATTATAATATTTTTATATATTTACTAAAATTTATGCCTTAATATTTATACCTATTTTTAACTAATAATTCTCCCGCCGCCTAAACACACGTCTCGGTCATAAAATACTGCAAACTGACCTGGAGTAATCGCCTTTTGTGGCTGGTCAAAAATAACTTTTAACTTTCCACCCGACAATTTAACAATCGTAGCTCTGGCACTATGATGCTGATAACGAATCTTCGCCTTAACCCTGCTCTTAACCTCGTCTGTAAGCCAATTTATCGGCCATAAAACAGCTTCCTTTCTGTATAAATCTTTCTCGTCTTTAGATACTATTAAAACATTATTTTTAACTTCAAATCCGACCACATAATATGGCCCACCCCCTAAATTAATCCCTTTTCTCTGGCCAATGGTATAAAAATAAAGGCCTTGATGTTTACCTAAAATATTACCATCCATATCCTGAACCAAACCCGGTTCATAGCCAATTTTATTAATTAAATAATCACGTAAACTAAAATTTTCTAAAAAACAAAAATCCTGACTTTGCTTTTTATTAATCAAACCAGAAAAACCCTCTTTCCTGGCTATCTTATAAATTTGCTCCTTGGTATAATCTCCTAACGGAAAAATAATCCGCCCCAGCCATTTTTTAGGCAAAAAAGCCAAATAATAACTCTGATCCTTTAACTTATCCCGTCCTTTTAATAATAAATAACTTTTCACTTTTGCCTGCCCGCCAAGGCCGGTCTTTAGCAAACGTAATTTTGGGCTTTTAATCTGGCGTATGCGTGCATAATGCCCGGTGGCTACATACTTAATTCCCCTTTTTTTAGCAAACTCAAATAATTTATTAAACTTTAACTTTGGATTGCAAATAACACATGGATTAGGCGTCCGGTTATATTTCATTTCAGTATCAAAATAATCCAGCACTATTTTCTTAAAACTACTCCTGACATCAACAATACTACACCTAACTCCAAGCTGTTGGCATAATTCCTTAGCTTTATTAAAATTATCAAACTCATTTATTTTTAAACAAACCGCAATCGGATCCCACCCCTGCTGGCGCAATAATATTAAAGCCACCGCCGAATCAATTCCGCCAGACACACCAACTACTATTTTATTCTTATTAATGCCAACTAATCTCATAATTAACCTAATCATATTATTAATTCTGCCCAAAGTCAAAAAACACCCCAAATAAAAACGGGATGTTTTTTTGATTACCGGAAACGAAACCCTCTCAAACCTTTCAGATCGCCCTACCTAATTTAATCCATAAATCAAAAAAAAGGATTTTGAAATGATTTCATATCCAGCTCCGCAAAGCGGAGCTGGGGGAGGGAATCTTAAAAAAATAAAGTCCAAAACCAAAAATTTTCTTTTCCTTTTAATTAAAAAATGGGCGGGCGAAATTAAATAATAATGAGAGAAAATTTTTTAGTTTTGGATTGATTTAATAAGCGGAATTCCAGCAGATTTGAAATAGAAAACTCCTATCCAAATTTTATATTTGAATAGGAGTAATTGGTAATAATTTTAATTATAACGAGCGCCAAATCCAAAAATTGGCATAACTCGATCTTTAAAGGTAATTTCTGGAATTGGCCCAACATCAAAATTGATGCCGGATTTGAGAAAAATTTTCCACTTACTGCCGAATTCACATATCTTCGGCGTAACCAGCAAGGTGAAAAAATCTTTTTTGCGATCGCTTGCCCATCGACCGCCATAGCTAATTGCCAACCCCTCAATGCCATATATCACTAGATCTAAAGAAAAAATATCAGATCCGTAATAAGTTAAAACATTAGCACAGAAGTTGCCGTACGAGTAACCGACAAAAGCATTGCCACCGCCAGCAGGAATTAAGTTGCCACTAGCTCCGGCAAAAATTTGCGCATTAGCGTTAGAGGCAATGATGACGGTAACGACCGCAATAAATAAACAGTACTTTTTCATGACTTACCTCCAGACTTTTTGGTTAATTCAATCACTAGCAGATTCCATAACAAATTTCCAAAAGGAATCTGCATCTCATTTGATATTTGAAAATTAAAATATGGTGTACAAATTTTCTTGGCTAATTCTAAATCACAAATATCTTTTCCAGCCCCTAATAATACAATTCCGTCATTTGGCAACCTCATTGGCGATCCCTGAATAAATTTTTTCAAATCTTGATACCCAAGATCAAAAGAAGCTTTATATTTTTCATCATTAATGTCAGCATCCGGAGCAAGGGCATTATGCGGGAAATTCCAAAATATTAAATCCCATTCGCCAGATGACACATCATCCCAAACATCACTTTGAATAATTTTTATATCCAAATTATGAAGTTCAGAATTTACCTTGATTGTCATAATTCCCACATCTGAAATCTCAACTGCAGTTACATTTGCTCCCATGTCGGCTACCAAAATACTTATTGCGCCTGATCCGGCTCCCATCTCGAAAAACCGACAAAATCCTTTTTGCTGAATTATTTTTTCAACATATTTCAACACGATTTCAGCATAATAAGGCGTGTCAAAAAGAGGAGGGAAAACTCCAGGGTTAACAATTATTTTTTTACCATGAATTTCTGGGTAAATAACTTTTCTAGGCCAACTATTTATCCATTTGTAAATTTTATTAGCCCATTCTTGTTTATTCATTTTTATTATCCTCCGCTTAATATTAATATTTTCAAAATTCTTTAATTTTCAAGTAAAGTTACTTAAAAAAATCATTTTTGTAAAATTTTTACAACATAATTTTTACTAAAATTAGTAATATTTTATATATTACTTGCAATATTAGCAAAAGTATGCTATATTAAAGTTGTTCAATTATTACAACATTTTTTATGATTATAGAAGAACTCAATAAAATTGGCCTAAATAAAAAACAAGCCCAGGTTTATCTGGCTTGTTTAGAGCTGAGTACAACTACAGTCCTTAAATTATCCCAAAAAACAGGGCTAAATAGAACCACTATTTATAAAATAGTGAATGAACTGGTAAATATGAAAATGATTATCATCTCCGTAAAAGGCAAGAAAAAAAAATTTGTAGCTGAAAAGCCGGAAAAGATAAAACTTTTACTCAAAGAAAAAATTAATCACTTAAATCAGATTTTACCGGAGTTAAATACATTGATAAATAAAAGTACAATAAAACCTAAATTAAAATATCTTGAAGGAATAGAAGGCATTAAAACTGCTTATAATGAGTCTTTAAATTCCAAAGAAGCTATATTGCGAGGATTCAGTGGAGTGGAAGCCCTCACAGGTAAGACAAAGACTTTGGAGCAATTTTGGAAGAAGCAGTTTATACCCAAGCGCAAAGAGCTTAATAAATTTGTTAAGTTAATTGTACCAGACAACAAAGACGGTAAGGCATTTAAAAACCAAGACGAAAAATCAATGCGACAAACAAAATTAGTGCCTGAATCGCAGTATAATTTTAAATGCGAGATATTTTTCTACGATAATATTTTAGTATTTATATCATATACAAAGAATGAAGAATTTGCATTAACCGTAGAAAGCCAATCTGTTGTTGATACCGCGAGAATGATTTGGCAAATCTGCTGGAATTCCGCTTATTAAACTACAAATACGCCCAGTCCCGATTAGTATCGGGACGACCTTCTCCTTAGTTCAAGGGCTCCGGTGGAGCGCTTGAACAGAGCTGCGGTAAAACAAAATATTTCTCAATAAAAATGAACTACAAATACGCCCAGTCCCGATTAGTATCGGGACGACCTTCTCCTTAGTTCAAGGGCTCCGGTGGAGCGCTTGAACAGAGCTGCGGTAAAACAAAATATTTCTCAATAAAAATGAACTACAAATACGCCCAGTCCCGATTAGTATCGGGACGACCTTCTCCTTAGTTCAAGGGCTCCGGTGGAGCGCTTGAACGGAGCTGCGGTAAAACAAAATATTTCTCAATAAAAATGAACTACAAATACGCCCAGTAGGATTCGAACCTACGACCTTCTCCTTAAAAGGGAGCTGCTCTACCAGCTGAGCTATGAGCGCATATAGATATATTATTAAATTTTAGCAATAAAATAAATACTAGCACTAAAATATAATACCTCAATATTAACATAATAAATCCGATAAAACAAGGCCCTCCGGCCAATCGGAGGGCTCTAAATATATATATCCAATAAATATATAAAAAACAAATTTATATACTATAACACCGCTTCCTTGGCAGCCTTAACTAGGCGAAATTTAACTACTGTTTTAGCAGGAATCTGGATAGTTTCTCCAGTAGCCGGATTCCTACCTTGACGAGCCTTGCGGTTTACCTTAACCATTTTACCAAAACCAGGTAAAACAAATTCTCCATTATTCTTTACTTCACTATAAGCCAACTCTGTCAGCTTATCCATAAACTCTCCAACTTCCTTCTTTGTCATACCAGTTTTTTCAGCCATAACCTGCAACATTTGTGATTTGGTCATCTTTGCCATATTTTTTTGATTAATTTATAAACTCACTCTATTTTAAAACGAACCTTTAATTAATTTATTATATAAAATTAACCCATTTTCCTTCTTATAAAAGCCGGAATATCTAATTCTTCACTATCGGTTGAATCCAAATCCTCTTTATTCTTCACTCGTTTCTTGGTTGTTTCAGTCCGACTATCTTGGCTTGTATCTGTTCCCTTGTCATCAGTAACCAATCTGTCATTAACACTGGGCATAAAATTTGAACTTGCTTTTGCGGTGGCTGAAAATGCATTCAACCCGTCAAACTTAGAATCTCTTTTTTTATTATCCTCTCCAAAACCAGTCGCAATTACTGTCACGGTAATATCACCTCTACCCTGATCTTGAATGGTAGTTCCAAAAATTATCTTAGCGCCACTATCAACTGAAGCTGTTATTAACCTGGCAGCTTCATTAACTTCGTTCATACTCAAATCACTCGGACCTGTAATAGTAAATAAAACTCCTTTAGCCCCTTCAATTGAAAGCTCAAGTAAAGGCGAATCAATCGCTGCCTTGGCTGCATCTACTGCTCTGTTTTCCCCACTGGCAGTCCCAATCCCCATCAAAGCTGAACCAGATTCCTTCATTACCGCTTTTACATCTGCAAAATCAACATTAATAAGCCCAGGTTGGGTAATCAGCTCTGAAATTCCTTTTACGCCCTGCCCTAATACTTCGTCTACAATTGAAAATGCATCAAGCAAAGAAGTCTTTTTATCAATTATTTGTAAAATTCTATCATTGGGAATACTAATAATAGTATCCACTTTTGATGCCAGTTCTTCCAAACCCTTATCAGCAATCGTTCTTCGTTGCGCTCCCTCAAAAGAAAAAGGTCTGGTCACTACTGCTACTGTCAACGCTCCTAAATCTCTGGCTATTTCTGCTACCACTGGAGATGCTCCTGTGCCAGTCCCTCCGCCCAAACCGCAGGTGATAAACACCATATCAGAACCTTTTAAAACCTCTCGAATTTCACTCGAGGACTCCTCGGCTGACTTCATTCCCAACTCGGGATTCATTCCAGCACCCAAACCACGTGTCACGGTCCGGCCTATATGCAGTTTATGCCTAGCTAAATTCTGATGAAGCGCCTGGGCATCAGTATTAATACCAACAAAATCAACCCCCTTAATAATACCACCGGCCATTCTGTTTACTGCCGAATTTCCTCCCCCACCAACTCCAATCACCTTTATTTTAGCAAAAGTTTCCACTTCGGGTTTCACTTCAATAGTTTTTTTAGAAGAATTTTTTCTTAATTTTTTAGTAGCCATAGCCTGATTAAATTATATTTATAGACAGTAACTCGTAATTTATATAATCTACCTGTTACTATCTTTAAATAAAATAAATTATTTCTACCACGATTATCTTATATCTTAACTTGTTATATAAAATAGTCAAGCATCTTAGCCGCAATAACAATTTAAGGTAATAAAGACTTAAACCAGCGTTTAACTGTATTTCCAAATTCTGATATTGATCTTATGTCAGGTAATTTAAGCCCCTTTGATTTTAAACCAGCCCCTGATAATTCAGACCCCCAATTTGCTAATCCGACCGCCGTTGTAAATTGCGGATTATTTATCTTGTCAATCGCAGTGTGTATATTAATCGGCGTTCCTACTGATGAAGGCAATCTAAAAACTCTTTTAGCTACCTCATTAATACCCGGCAATTGAGCTCCTCCTCCAGTTATTACTACTCCGGCAGGCAACAAACCGGAACGATCTATCTTTGCCAACTCTTTATCAACCAAATCAAAAATCTCTTCAACTCTGGCTTCAATAATTTCAGACACATAGCGCATTGAAACTGTCTCATTTTCATCATCAGAAAAATCAGCCAAATTTATCTCATCTCTCTTGCCTACCTCGGCTGGAACCGCCTGCCCATATTCCAATTTAACATCTTCAGCTACATCCAAGGAACTACGCAATCCTATAGCAATATCAGCTGTTATATGATTTGATCCTACGGGCAAAACTGCAGTAGTTAAAAAATCACCTTCTTCAAAAACAGCCAAAGAGGTGGTTGACTCTCCGATATTAACCAAGGCAACACCCAAATCTTTTTGTCTTTTATTTAACACGCACTCCGCATTGGCTAATATAGATAAAACCAAATCGTCCATTTCTAATCCAGTTCTATAAACTGTTTTGGTTAAATTTTTAATTTGTGAAGATAGTCCTAATATTATCTGGGCTGTCACTTCCAATCTTATACCAGTCATGCCAACTGGATCTTTTATGCCTGTCTGGTCGTCAATAGTAAAACTTTTCGGGATTACATGCAATATTTCATAATTAGGCGGTGTGGCTACTGTCTGCGCTGCCTGAAGAGCCCGATCGACATCGTCTTCTCTGATCTCCCCATTTGCTCTGGATACAGTCACTACCCCCTTGGACTCCTGGGTAGTTATATGGGAACCAGATATTCCCACATAAGCGCTTTCAATCGGAAACCCGATCATCCTCTCAATCTGTTCTAAACAAGCGGTAACCGAAGAGACAGCATCTTCTATACTAACTATAGTCCCTTTAGAGATGCCGCTAGAAGGCACCTCACCACAACCAACAATATAAAAATTTCCATCCTGCTGATTAAATTGTCCGGTTACCGCCCTGATATAAGCAGTGCCAATATCAAGTCCGGTTATAAATCTTTCTTTCATATTTTAAATTATACACCTTAACTTGCCCAATAGCAAGTCTCGTCATTTATTATAAAACAAAAAAATTATAATGCAAAATATTTATCCACACTACCAATAAAGTAGTGAATAATATTTGTAAACACCTCCAACACTAAAAAACATAAGGCCAAAATACCATTATTCCCACCAATACACTAGCAATAGATGCTAATAAAACCACGGCCGCCATAATATCTTTAATAATCATTATATAATCATGTAATCTTGGTTTTAATATATCTGATAAGTGTTCAAAAATTGTATTCAAAGATTCAAGAATTAATACTGATGTTATAACTAAAATTAAAGCTACTTTTTCCAATCTGGATAATCCTAAAACATACATCATTATAAATACTAACAACCCAATAAAAAATTGTATTCTAAAATTCTGCCCTCTCCATACAAAACTAATACCCCTTAAGGCGAATTTAAAACTTCTGATTAATCTATTTATATTTACCATAATTAGATTAAATAAAGCTTATTATCTGCTGCTGCAGATTATACATTATTTTCATATCCTTAGAATTATGGTGGTCATAACCCAAAATATGCAACAGCCCATGGATCAACAAAGTAGTAATTTTAATTTTATAATTCACCCCTTCTAATTTAATATCTTCTCTGGCTATTTGGGGACATATTAATATTTCACCATTAATCCTGATCTGATCGCTTCCGTAATTAAAACTAAGCACATCAGTAGCTTTATCTCTACCTCTATAAATACGATTTATTCGTCTCATCTCTGACCGGCCTATAAAAGCAACTGAAATATCATTCTGTTTAATTTTAAAAAATAAAACTGCTCTATTTAAAATATTCCTGACATATTCAGGAGATATTTTTGAATCAACCTTATTGATTACTTCTATCATAACCTGTCATTTTTACCTTAAACCCATATTATTCATGGAATTTAAAAAATAAGACTTTTTGCACTAATCATAGATTAATTTCCAAAATTCGTCTTTCACCCATTGGGTGAAGCGTAAAATTTGATAAAAAACTTAGATTAGCCAAAAAGATGTTATTCATGAATAATTCGGGGTTAAACTAAAATTAATCCAGTAAAGTAAAACTCTTAACCATCATGTTAAAACTAGACTTAAAATTCACTTCATATTCAAGTCCAATATTATAAACCATTTGATAGACCCGACCCCCAAACAAGACATAAGCTGACATCCCGTCATTTGCTAATAACCCATCTAAGCCAGCTATTTTTATATCCTCAAATCCGCTTAAATCGCTGTCTATAAATTGCTTATACCATTGCTTGGTAGTTTCTATTTCTCTATAATTAATTTTATGCTCATAAAATAAAATCTGAAAAAATTCACCTGAATCGCTTTGGAATATAACGGAATCTTTATTGCTCTTCTGCTCCCACGAAGAAGGGTAAAAAATTCTATACTCAAGTTGAGAATCAACGTATTCTTTAACTAAATTAGAATCATAAATCCTAGCACTGCCAGCTACAAGCGGATTATATAAATTTACTACTTCGTCCCCGTCCTGATAGCCATCACCATCGCTATCTAAAACTAACTTATCCGTCCTATACATATCTTCTTCCATATCAGTCAAGCCATCTCCGTCACTATCTAACCCGGGTTCGAGTAAAGGCTGCTGGTCACCATTAGGAACATCAATCACGACCAAATTAAAATTAATTAAAAATTCGTTATACAACGGGGTCAAATCATAATCACTGCTGGACATATCAAAATTTATACTATAGACATAACTATTAGCTGCTACCACTACATCAAATTTATCATCGCCATCATAACGACGGGCCCCAATATTATCTATTTTTATTGTCCTATACTGGCTGGCTTGAACAGTCTTATTTGTTTCTAGCCACTGATCTAAACTTAATTTGTCACTATTTACAAATACCTCCACAAACAAATTAGCGCCCAATAACTGGTCTGAAAAACTTACGCCTCCTGCTAGATCAGTCAACGAATCGGTTGGCCCCTTAAATTCACCACTAACCCACGAAGTTGGATACTTAAACTTATAACCCAATTCACTATCGTCATATGAACTCCACTTGGTCACGTCTAATAATTCTGTTAAGTTAAATTCGTCCGCCGAATCTTCATCCTCTATCTGCTCCTGACTACTAGTCTTTTCACCTCCACTATCTTCATCGCCCGTAACCTCAGCAACGTCTTCAATATTTCCTTTTTCGACCGGTAAATCAACTGTATCTGACTGCCCGCCGTCTCCGTCCATACTTTTCAAAAATAACCATGCCGCCAAAAACATCAACGCACCAACAGCCACTATTACAATTCCGCCAATAGCTAAAATCTTTTTAGTTCCGCCCAGCCTATTCCGCTTATCTCTACCACCACTGCTTGATAGCACTGATAAAAACTTTTGGGGCATTGTCTTAACCTCAAAGGATTTATCATCACCAGTATCATCTACACCTTTAATTTCATTAATTGAATTTTTTATTTCTAAATCATTTTTATCCTGCGTCATAAATTAAGGCAAAAAATTAAAGCTACTAATTATTTCTTCAAAATTATTCTGATGGTTATCAGATCTCTTAGTGGCCTTATATTTGATTAAATATATTGATCCATTATTTGACTGGTAAAATTGAGTATTATACTCCGTCGAATAGGGAGTTCTATCATTTTCTTTTTGGTTTGATTCTATCACTAACCTGCCATCATCATCTTCTCTAATCTCATAGCTTATATCCGGTAAGAGTTCGCCAACTTGGCCGGCACTGCTGTCCACATATATTGATAATTTTATTTGATTAACATTATCATTAAAACCACCATGTCGTCTCCACTAAATTCAAGCACCATTCCATCTAAATAATTAAAACTAAATTTTAAATCGTTATTAATATAATAATTTTGCTGCCCATCCTTATACAATTCGGGTGTCAACGGATCAGAATAATTCTTAACTTCATCGCCATCAGACAGCCCATCCCCGTCACTGTCAGGATTTAAAGGATCAGTCTTATAAACCTTAACTTCCTCCCGATCAAATAAGCCATCATTATCTGTATCCGCACTATTAATACTGGTGCCCAAAAAAGCTTCCTGCTCATCAGTTAACCCATCTTTATCACTATCATCAGGGACTGATATCGTATCGTCAATTCCCGTGTCATTATCTAAATTATTATTCTGATCACCATTTCCACCGTCAAAATCACTATTCACATTTTGATCAGTCGTATTGCTGTTATTTATTTTATTAAGTAATTGATCAGCCACTGATCGGTTCTCATCTCCATTATGGCCTCGGCCTGAAAACCACCAAAACACAGCCGCCACCACTGCTATTGTTACCACTACCATAATCACTAATAAAAAAATATTCCTTTTCGAACCCGGAGCTGGAGGCGGTGATGGCATAATCTGACCCGGTGTCATTCTCGGCATTGATTTCATAGCCGGCTGGTTCTGATATGAAACTGCTTCTTTATTCTTATTATACAAATCGTTTTTATTAGTCGAATTATCAACCCGGCTGCTATTTTCATTATCCGTTACTGAACCTGGAGTTCCTGAATCACTGCCTAAGTCTGATTTTTTATCAGAGAAATTCTGGCCGGGGGATTCAGTTTTACTAAATATATCTTCCACTTTATTATCTGTTGCTGATTTTTTGGAGGGTGCGCCAGCTGCGCCAATGCTATTATTTAGACTGTCGTTTTTAACAGCCTGATTGGGATTGTCGTCAAACATAAACTTTTTATCTTTATTTTAATAAATAAAAAATTACCTCGCTTTAATATTATTTACTCACTAGCCCTACGCCAACCAATCTAACCATTGGAAACTGAATAAAAAAATACGCAACATCAATTATTTACTTCTGATATATTATATTATAAGTCCCCGGACTACAAGGTTGTGATAGACTACTATAATCAATTTGGTTCAATCCGCTCACACTAGGATTCCAGCCATTATTGCTATACTCCATATTCATATAAATATTATAACCTTGGCCTGAATCAGTCTGCTTATAATGATATATATGAGATCCACCCGGACAAGTAAAATCCATACTATCTTGCTCCCAGCACTCATTATTATAACCATCCGGACAATCTATAACTTCATTAATCGGATCCAAAAGCAAACTGGTTCCAAGTAAACTGGCAAAAGTCATATTCCAAGAGTCCCAAATCGAAACTGATTCTCCTTTTATATATGTGCCAACATTCAATTCGGGATATTTATCATTTAAAACAACGCAAAATTCACTGTTTAAATTATTAATGTCAAATCCAGGACAATCAGCATCAGTCTTACAGGCTAAATTTTCATTTTGATTACAATACCCGCGATATTTTTCCAGTTTATATATCATCTCATTCAAGGCTCCCATCCTGGCAATATCACGCACCAATTTATCTTTGCGAGCATCACAAGCTCCAAGTAAGCCACTGGAACACTGGCTATCTTGAGTACAATAATTCTGGCCGTCATCACACATCCTGACATTATCTATCCCATTAATATTAAATCTTATATTCCTAACCAATTGTCTGTATATAGCCTCAGTTTCAACTAAGGCGCCCCCACTAATAATATCATCACCACTGCCAGGTTCGGCTTTATCGCTATAAGACAATACAAAAATATCAGTAAATATATTATGCTCTTTAGTAGGATCATTGCTGGGATTAGTCTTTCTGTCAACTGCCACATTAATATAAACCGATTGTCCAGCTGTTACTGACTCATAGCCATCTACCTCGACTCCAGATCCAGCCGCTGCACCTTGGCTACCGTATTTACTATACCACGCTGCCGGAGACAAATGCTCATTATTATTATAAATCGATATAGCAATAACATCTCCACTATCAACACAAGCCTCACCTGAAATTGGACAATCCAGTGCCTCTACACACATTATACCGCTTTGAGCACATTCTTTTACGGAATTTCCATTATCATCAACTAACCCAAACCGGATATATTTCATCATATTATCACAATGGCCAATACCTTCCCCACAATCATTATCTGAAAGGCATATTTCTCCGTGTTTAGAACCACCAATACACACCCCTGACTGCTTGCCTTTAATCAAAGGTTCGTACTGCAAAGCTGGCAAATCATCATCCTTAGAAATAAACTCGCAACTACCATCGGGGCAATCGCTAGCGCTGTTACATACGCCGCCATCGTTATCCCCACCGCTACAATAATTATCCATCTGCCCAAAATCACGACAATAATAAGTCGAAAAAGTCATATCAAGACAATCAGATTCAAACCCATCCACATTACAATTATTACCTGAATCAACCCAGGGAAAATTATCCATAGACGGCCAAGGATTCTCACAAATAAAATTAATCACTGTTACTGCTGCAGTGGCTGAACCATACTCAATCTCATCATCAGGATTACTATCACTAGCCGTAACTGCCACTGTGCTCTCCCCTGTTTCCGGGTTGGCCGTCACGAACACGGTTTCATCGTCCAAAGGATTACTTAATGATATTAAATCCTGGCCCAAAGGTTCGTTCTCCTGCCAGCTATAACTAGCCGCCAACCTAACTCCATTGTCATCACGAGCAAAAGCATAATATTTATGTTGGTTGCCACTATCTCCGCTACTTACATCACCATTACAATTATCCCTGCCGGCACACATATAATAGTCATTAACCACACTTTCTCTAATTGATTCAGCTGTTTCCACGTTAACATCCACTTGGGTGATATCACACACATTTTTACCTACTATAAATTCCCATGAAAACTCTGATGCGAGCTCACCGCCAAGCGAACTCCTAACCCCGCTAGAACCATTTTGAATTGTAACTTTATACTTAGTATTTTCTAAACTAGAACCCATTAAATCAAATGGAGTAAAATCAACCCTGGTTTTACCGTCAATATTAAATTTATGCATCGTTCCATCAATAATGCCCTGAGCATATCCAGTATTGCCGAACAAAGACAACAAAAAATTCCAAACTTTATCAATCCAGTCGCTTATTAAGCTAACTGGAGGATTAATTACTCGGTTACCAACCATCTCCACTATAAAAGTCTGACTATTAATAGAGCTATACCGCATCTCCTGATCAAAGCTAACACTTATAACAGCATTACGACATACATTATCTCCTTGAGGTTCATTGGCTACAATCCCTACTACAGGAGCCGGCTGGCAAGTGCAATCTGCTGGATCGCAATACAACCCCGGCCAGCACATATTATTATTAGCATCGCATATATCCTGACCGCTGGTATCAAAATTATTTAAATTACCGTCGCAAGGGTCACCTTGCTGTCCTGAACTAACATCAAAACTAAGTCCATTACTGGGACAATCTTCAACTTCCACCACAACTTCACCATCCAAAGCACTGTCCGGAACCGCCGTAGTTACAGTCTCATCCTCCCATAAAGAAACCGGTGCTTCGAACTGTTCAAAAGATACCTTGCCTTCAATAGAACCAAAATTTTCCCCTCTAATAATTACTTGATCACCGGGTTTGCCTGAATCCGGCACAAGCGAGCATATACCCGGCAAACCACCATCAGGTATTGGCACCCCGCTCAAACAATCGGAAGTCAATATAAACCGGGGCAAAGGTGAACTGCTTGGTAATCCAAACCGATCAACTAGTTTAACTTCAACCTCTGAATCCTGTATATTAGAAAAAGTGGGCACTTCAACCAACACTTGGGTATCTGACCAAAATTCGCCACAAGGATAAGTAGCCACCGGCTCATCTCTAAAAAATACCTGCCCGCTACCGCGATAGTCTTTAAAATAACAACCTTGCAAAGTCACCCATCTTCCTTCAGGGCCTTTTTCAGGGCTTAATGTGTTTATTACCGGCCCGCAAATATTCTGCACTACGTCACATATACTTCCGGGACAATAAACTTGGCAGTCTTCATCAGTATCACAAGTATAAAAATCAACATTAATCCGGGCGCGATCATATTTATTATCAGCTTGAGCCTTCACATACGTAGTCCCTTTTTCATCCGCAGTCAGCACGGTTGCATCCGAACCATTTGACAATGCTATCGAAATTCCCAAATCAGGCTGGCCAACGCTCCAGTCCCAACTATAACCAATATCTCGAATTACAGTGCAATAAGGACCTACCGGACTGGCATGAAAATCAAATCTAGCCGAACTGCCCAAGGTTTTTTCTCCGGGTTGCACATAAACTCTTTCAATCGGACAAACTACACTATTCTCATTAGTTTTAAACTCCCACATATAATCATTCTCCATCTTAATACCCGGACTGGCATTACTTTTTATTCCCGTAGTCAGCTTAATTTGATACGTTTTATCTGGTTCTAAATTACTATCAGGCTTAATTTCAATTTCACGCATTCCAATATTACTAAAGCTAAAGTCAACATCATTCAATATCCCAGAAGAGCAATCCCCATCACATTGGTTTAATTTTACATTATTTTTATTTATAGTAGCTTCATCAATATCAACATTAAATCTGACTCCAATTAAACTATTAAGACATACTCCAATAGCATCCCTAAATGGATTCGGACTCGGAGTAGTCTCGATTTCACAATGTCCGTCAGCCACACCTAATGTATTATCACCAATACACTCATTGTCCTCAAAACAGCTTTCTCCGTCACGAATACCGCCATTGCATTTCATTATACAAGCCCCGTCTTCAATTACTTGAGGAGCATTAGAACACTGGCTGGTATTAAACCCGCTACAATCACTTTTACAGCTAAGAACCCCGCCGACAAAACCCTGGGTCTGACAAGTCTGATTATTAAAATTAGAACCATCACATTGCTCCCCTGGATCAACAATACCATCACCGCAATACCTGACATCAAACGGCATCCCATTGCTTGTGCCAAAATCATTCTTAACCCATACCTGACCGTCTTCAGCTAAATTGGGCACTGCAATATTAATAATTTCTGTATCTTTCCAGCTATTAGCAATATCATCTATAAAAGCATTCAAACCAGAATAAAAATATACTTCGGTTGTATTTAAGTTGGCGGAATAATCCTGAAACCTAATCCCAGTCATCTTTATATCCCGCTGTCCCCGCGAGCCAAAATCAGGTTGAACTGACCACAAACAGGGCCCATTAGCTTCCCCGGCTGTGATTAAAAAAGGAATTTCATTACTAGGCTCAACCGTAGCTCCGGTCTGATAATCAATCTCAATGCTAACCTCGGGCTTGTCCCCCTCACTAAAACCACCGTTAGCAGGATTAGGCACAGTCGTTCCCACTGCACCGGCACTATAGCCAGCTCCGGGTATTGAAGTCAAACTGTCAAAATATATATTTTTAATTTCAGCTGGCTTGGAGCTAGTTCCTTTAAAACAGTGACCATAAATAGTAATACAATCACCAACCGGACCCTGATCTTTACTTAAATATGAAATATAAGGTGAACAGACACAATTAGACATATCAGTTATCTTAAACTGCCATGCCTGTTTAATCACATCTTGATTCACGTTTATTACCCTGTCAGTATTAACATTAATATAATAAATTGTATTTTCGTCCAAATCCTTATCTGGTATAAACTCAAACACTCTATAATTGTTGTTAATATTTACAGGATCAGCATCTACCACCTTAAATTCACCTCTGATATCACCGCTGCCAGTATTATTGCTAGTGGCCACAATGCCATTCTCCGGACTTAAAGTATAAGTTGACGGATCCGGGCTATTAGTCTTAATTCTGAAATTAACTATATCATAATACATGCTTGTATTAAAACTAATACTTATCTTAGTATCTGGGCACACATTATCCCCGGTCGGATAATAGCTAGCCACACCTGGGACTCTATCATTAGTAGCAAATACCCAGCTATATGAATCCGGCTCCATCACATTACCGCACAAATCAGCTATATTTTTAACTGTTATTTTATAATTAGTAAATTCTTTAAGCAAATTTGGAGCTTCAAGATAAAATCTAAAACCATTGGATTTAATTTCTGCTATCATAGTATCATTGCTAATCTGGGTTACTACTTGTCCGTTCGAGCCCACTTCCTGTAAATATATATTTCCGGGCATAGGCCGCATAACATCTATTGTATTACCGCCAATCGTAACAGTATCCATTTGGACAATAGTAGTAACATCCATATCCTCGGAAAAAGTAACATCAATCACCGGTGATCTGGACACATTAATATCAATATTGTTTGGATCACTGCTTTGAGGGTAAGTGGAAACAATATAAGGATTAAGTGAATCGCCTTCTGAACCAACTTCAAATTCCCACTGCACTTCAGCGCTGCTAGACACCTCGCAACTAGCAGTAAGAGAACAATCTGATAAATATAAAGCCTCACTGGTATTATCCTGAATGCTTTTAGGTATATATTTGCGATGTGGTTTTTCTCTGGCATCTAAAACAAAAGTATTGGTGTCATCTTGGCTATTAAAAGGCGTAAACACAGTTACATTACCCATAACCTGAAAAGAACCCTCGTCTTTAATACTGTTGATAACATTATTATTTGCGTCTTTAACTACTGTGGCTACTTTAACATTATCCGAACTAACTTCGTTATTAAACACAGATTCATCAACTCTCCGGTTATAAATTGCTTGCACTTTACTGCACCAATAGACATTCTGTTTCGGATTTGAGCCCGAATGTGAAGTTTGAAAATCTTCTATTTTAAATTCTCCCGTCTGCCAAGAGTAGCCGCAATTGGGACAACTACGGTCATTATCTATATACCCACATCCATCTCCGGTGCATCTCGAACATCCATAACATACACCCGGATTACAAATCTGGGTACATTGCCCTCCACCGCTCCCAGCTTCCAATACTTTAAAAATATACTGCACAATCGCAAAAGCCATTATTATTATAATAAGTCCAATTACAGTGCTGGCTAAAATCTTTTTAGCTTTCTCAATATTGTTGGCATTCCCCCCTGAAGTCATCCATATAAAACCAGCATAAACAATCAAAATTAAAGCTATTATACCCAACACTCCTAATATCACTCTAATAACCCGAATAATCGAAATCCTAATATCCGTGCTTGACAAACCAGTTGCTTCTCCATAACTAAGCCCATAAGGATCATCTTGTGCTAAGGAAACATTAGATATCAAAAAAACAACGGAAAAACCCACAATCAGGCCTAAAACCGTTGCCAGTATCAGCTTATTATTATAATTTTTCATCCTAAGCATGGGATTTAGTAAAAATTAAAATCAGCCTAAAAATATTAAAATAAAAAACTTATTAATTCATCAGCCCTCTAACCACCTCGCTAACTACCGCGCCATCAGCCCTACCAGCCGCTTTCTGCATTACCGTTTTCATTACCTGCCCAAACTGGTTCGAGCCAGTTTCTCCCAAGGAAACTAAAACTTGTTTTGCCAGCTCCATTATCTGCTCCCTGCTCATCTGCTCTGGTAAATATTTTTTTATCCTGACCAATTCTTGCTCCTCCTTCAAGGCCAACTCATTCCGGCCACCCTGCTCAAACAGGGTAATTGCGTCCTGTCGCTTTTTAGCTTCTTTTTTAAGCACTCTGATAACGTCATCGTCTTTTAAATCATCCCTCTTTAAATCTATCATCTCATTTTTTAATGCAGCTTTAAGTAAACGCAGTAAATCAACTCCGGCTTTATCTTTTGATTTTAAGCTTGCATTCAAATCGTGGTTAATTGTCTCCAGTAAATTCATAAATAAAACTTCAAACAAATAAAAATAAATGTGAATTTATTTTATTCTATTAGAATTATTTTTATAATTACTAGGCAAACCCATTTTGTCATTATCGTCTGGTAACTGTCCGATTTTCTGCAAATAAGCCCGCTTTGATCGGACATAATTACGCCTCAAAGCAGCATCTTTAGTCTGCTTTTTAGTTTTCGGTTTTGTTCTGAACTGATGAGCTTTAGTAATAAAAATGACACGACTTTGTAAAACCCGTTTTGAAAACCGCCTAATTAGGCTCTCTACTGATTCGTTTTGCTTTCTTTTAACTTCAACTGCCACAAATAACACCCCCTTTCAAAAATTAATAAATAAACCAGTTATAAACAGTTTAATTTACCTTTTAAATGTAACAAATAATTCAATATAAGTCAAAAAAAATAAACATAATTACAATCAGCGACAAAAAATAAAATTTACCCCGTTTTATTCATAAATAGTAATTAGTATAAAGCTTATTATAATATTTAGCCGTTAATACTAATTTTTGTATTTCACCTAATGGGTGAAATACAAAATTAAGCCAAATCAATTTACAAAGGCAAATAACATTATTTATGAATAATTCGGGGTTAAAGCTGTTTAACTCATCCAAATTTTAAATTAAATATGAAATTAAACTAGTTTTATTGGCAGATAATTCAAACTAAAACTACTCGCCCCTGCCTGGATAGTTATTTTCTCGCTGATAACACAGTCTGGTAATCTTGTTTTTAAAATTATCAAAACTAAACTGCTTTTGGTATATCATCATATAATTTTGGCTAAATCCGGTCCAATACAAACCCTTCTTCTGCTCCCAAAGAACATCCATATACTTACCTTCGAATTTAAAATGAGCTCTTTCAGCAGAACGCAAACAATGCTGTTTCAATATATAAGCCCGCTTCTTTTTTTCTTTATCTCCTATTTTAGGCTCCATTTTAACCGCCATGGTTCCCGGCCTGGGTGAATATTTAAATATATGAACTTTAGAAAAATCAAACTTATCCACCAATTCACAACTTAACTTAAAATCAGCTTCAGTTTCACCCGGAAACCCTACTATAATATCAGCAGTAAAATTTAATAATTCTATTTTTTTTAGAGCATAATTTAATATAATCTCGATTTGAGCTATGGTGTAATCACGATTCATACACTGAAGCACTTGGTCTGATCCCGATTGAATACTCAAATGAAAATGAGGGCACAATCTTTTATTTTGTGCTATCAAATCAATTAAATCAAAACTAATATCAGTCGGCCATAAAGAGCCCAGTCTAATCCTATCTATATCAGTATATTTTAAAATAAATTTCAATAACTTTACTAAATCAACTCGGCTACCTAAATGCAAACTGTTTTTATCGACCGCCAAACTGCTTTTCTCATCCTCGTCAATAATCAAATAATCATATCGGCCAATATTAACTCCAGTTAGGACAACTTCCCTAATCCCCTTTTGTTCATATTCTAAAATATCATCCACAATAAACCTTGGTGGCACGCTATAACATCTACCGCGCATAAACGGGATGATGCAATAAGAGCAAAAATTATCACATCCATCCTGGATTTTAACCATACCTCTATTACGGCCCAAAGCCAAACTTGCTAAATCAAATCTAACTCCTGGGATAGAAATTTTATTTTTACCGTCAAAAAAATCAAACTTATTTTTAATTAATTCGGTTATTTTATGCTTAGATTTATTTTCCACCCACAAATCAACCGCTAACCACTTTCTGTCTTCAAAACAACCAGTAACAACTACTTTTGCTTGTGGAAAATGACGCTTTATATAAGATACTTTTTGGCGACACTCCCTCACTGCCTTAATTGTAACCGCACAAGAATTAATAATCACCATATCAGGATTAGACTTCAGATTAACTCGTATCCCTCCATTCATAATTAAATCAGCGGATATCTTTTCAGATTCCGCTTGATTTAATTTGCATCCAAATGTAACTAAACTAAACTTCATTAAAATAAAACTAAAATCTATAACCACCCGAAATATACAAATAAATCATAGCCGATTAATAGTCCGTTCATTGTCATCACTGCTTGGATTCAATTTATACTTAGGTTTTTTATTCTTATCAATCGGCTCGTCTTTACCGCTAGGCCCACTAATCTCAACTTCATTTTTATCACTGCCTTTATTGGCATTGTCCTTATCAATATACACCTTAACACTACTAGAAGCTGTTTCTAATCTTTTAGACACAACGTCCATCACTTTATCATAATTAATTATTTCCTGTATGCCTGATTGCATATCACGGATAATAATAGTCTTATCCAAAAGTTCTCTTTGCCCCAATATCAAACTGAATTTGGCTCCAACTGAATCAGCTCGCTCAAGTTGATTTTTCAAACCATCTTTTGAAAATGCTTCCGCTACTTTAAAGCCACGGCTCATCAAGCGCTCAAACAACCTAAAACACTCTTTTCTGGCTTCAGACCCCAATTGAGCCACAAAAATATCAGGTTTTTTGTGTATTGGCGGCTCTATTTTCAACTCTCTCATCTTTGATATTAATCTTTCAATCCCAATCGCAAATCCAGACGCTGGAGTTGGCCTACCTCCTAATATCTCTATCAAGCCGTCATACCTGCCTCCTCCGACTAAAGCAGATTGCGATTTAGTTAAATCATCCTGTTTTAAATATATCTCAAACGCAGTTCCATTATAATAGTCCAATCCTCTAACCAGCCTGACGTCAAGTTGATATAAAACCCCTAAATCATCCAGTTGTTCCAATACTTCCATAAAATTTTTCTTACACTGGTCGCATAAAAAATCAACTATCTGGGGCGCTTCTTTAAATACCTGCTGACATTGCTCATTTTTACAATCAAGCATTCTCAATGGGTTTTTAGTATAACGCTCCCGGCAATTTTCGCACAAACTCTTCTTTCTACCGCCTGAAGATAAATATTGTTTTAAACTAGTTATATATTCTGGCCTACATTCAGGACATCCTATACTATTCAATCGCACCTCGACCGAAAGACCCAAAGATTCTAATAAACGATAAGCTATTATTATAAGTTCAGCGTCAACTACAGGATTTTCAGAACCAATTACTTCTAAATCAAGCTGATTAAATTGCCTAAACCTGCCTGACTGTGGATTGTCATGTCTAAAAACAGGTCCATATGCATAAAACTTTACTGGCTGAGGCCGATTAAGCATCCCATGCTCAATATAAGCCCGGCATATCCCAGGGGTAAATTCAGGCCTAACAGTAACATTTTCACCGCCTTTATCTTCAAAATTATATAACTCCTTGGATACAATATCCGTATGCTTGCCAGTGCCTTTTAAATATAAATTAGTCTGCTCTATTACCGGAAGATCAATCCTGCCATAACCATAACTCTGAAGTAGAACTAAGGCTTTTCCCATAAAAAAATCCCAGTATTTTTGATGCTCTGGTAAAATATCCTTAAACCCTTTTAATAATTGTATTGGCTTATTGCTTATTCTAGGCATAAAAAATAATTAATCATTTATATTACTAATTTTACAATCTTATCCAAGTGATCTCGTGCTTAAGTGATCTCGTGCTTAAGTGATTTAGTGATTAAGTGATTTAGTGATTTAGTGATTAAGTGGTCTAATATAATTCTTCATCAAAAACTTCCAATCGGCCCAAAGGCCAACCCCTGACCCACACCCGGCCAACAATATCACTTTTAGAAATCGGGCCAAACATTCTCGAATCCAAAGAGGCGTCCCTATTGTCACCCATAATATAGTATTCATCTTCAGCTAGCTTTATTTCTTCACCGCCCTGGGTAAAAGTATTAGGCAGATAACCATCTTCAACTAATACAAATTTTTGAGCACCGTCAGCAGTTGTTATTGTTATCTCTCCTCCGCTAATATTTAAACTCTCGCTTGGAAGGCCAATAATCCTTTTAATAAAAAACTGTGACTTATCATAAGGATATCTGAACACTATTACATCTCCCCTATTAGGTTCAGAAAAACGATAGGATATCTCATCAATGATTAAATATTCATGATCATAAAAATTAGGCTCCATCGAAGCTCCCTTAACATAAAAAGGCTGAATAATAAAATATCTCACTGGGATAATAATCGCCAGCGATATTATGATTACCTTCAACGTCTCCCAGATAAAATCTTTAACTTGGGACTTAATCTGATCATTTTCTGTTTTTGGCTCAAATGAAGGTTTTTTTTCTTGTTTTTGAATTAATGGCATAATTGTTAATAATTAATAATTTAACTAATATATCTATAAAAATCAAAATTTTACATTTATTTGATCTATTTTATGCAAAACTATTCATCTTCTTTAAAAAATTTTTTATTATGCTCATGATCTTTAATAATTCCATATTCTTTAATCCCGGCAATTTACTTAAACGAGCTTTTTCTTCACGGGCCTCTTCAAAAGCATTTTCTCTCATTTCAGGATATAGCCAAGCTATAACCTTTCCATATTCAGGCATATTCTTAATTCTATTTACTTTTTCCCAAATCTGTTTTTCAGTATCTGATTGTGAGCTATATTCTCGCTCAGACATAAATTTAAAAATTTAATCATTTATCTCTCTGGTGCTCGTGTCTGGATTTGAACCAGAGACCTTTCGCATGTGAAACGAACGCTCTAACCAACTGAGCTACACGAGCGAATAATAAGCGCTCCCCGCCCCGCCTAAAGTCTATGCATAAATACAATCAATTACTTAACGAGAACCGCCAGGCGAGTCCGAGGAATAAATATTTATTATTGATTACCAATCCTTCGGACTTTGGGCTGGGACCCGCCCCGCACTAAACTTATGAGATTATAATAATATTACCAACCAGAAGCCGAAAGCGCTTTCACGAACCTAATCAATTCATATCCTACACGATAATTCGAGTTTCAGTGCCGGGGTAACCAACTGAGCTACGCGTCCAAAAAAAATACCAATAACTCCTCCTAGCCTATCCTCATCTCGTCCGCCTGATTTATTTCAGCTTAATGTGGCTAAAAATAGTATAAATTAACCTTATTTTAACACAAACAAACAATTGACGCAAGTTAATTTTTAATATATTATAAATCTATATTACACAGCGCAAACTAACTATTAAAAATAACTATTGTTTTAGTAGAATCACACTATACATAATCTTAATTATAAATATAACAATAAAACCCAACTAATATAAAAAGCAGTGATTAACAAATACCAACGAAATATAAATTTCGCCCAATCAAATATACACAAAATAAATCGACCCAAGAAAAAAAGAGGTTTTTTTTATAAATTAAGCCGATTATGCTTAATCTGTTTTGTGGTGATATTTATTATTCTGTTCATGCTGTCATACAAAGCCATCTTCTCCCAAGAAACATTGGGCCGCACTTTAGTAAAACTTCCAGTTGTCAGCCAAATTAAAAATATATTTGGCGCTGAAGATACTGTTATCACCCAGGACGCTGATCGCATAAACTTTCTCCTTATGGGTATTGGGGGCAGCGGACATGAAGGCGCTTTGCTTACTGATACTATGATGCTTGCCAGTATTAAACTTTCCACCAATCAAATCGCCCTAATATCAATCCCAAGAGACTTACTGGTCGAAATCCCGGGCAATGGCTGGCAACGCATCAATCACGCCAGCGCCTACGGTGAAATAAACAAATACCCCGGCGGCGGATCAGCCCTGGCAGCTGAAACAGTTGAAAAAACTTTCGGTATTCCAATCCACTACTGGCTACGGATAGATTTCTCCGGCTTTGAAAAAGTGATTGACAGCCTGGGAGGTATAGATGTTGAGATAGAACGCTCATTCACTGACAATCAGTATCCAACTGAAGATTTTAAAGTCCAAACAATATCTTTTGAACAAGGAATCGAACACATGAACGGCGACCGGGCACTGAAATTTGCGCGCTCAAGACACGGGGACAACTGGGAAGGATCTGACTTTGCCCGCAGCAAAAGACAACAAAAAATATTAATGGCAGTCAAAGATAAGGTGCTAAACTGGAAAACAATCATTAATCCCAACCGGCTATATAATATATTCAACCAGGTTAAAAATCACACTGAAACTAATATTGAAAGCTGGCAATTACCAGAACTGGCCGGGATACTAAAAAATATTGACTTTAATTCAATCGAACATTATATTATTGATGACTCTCCCGGCGGTTTATTAAAACCAATCATAACTCCGGAAGGAGCTGCTGTACTGGCTCCCAAAAGCGGCGATTTATCTGAACTAAATGATTTTGTTGCTAACATATTTGTAGTCAAAAACTTAACTGATCGCAAAATAGAAATTATTATCGCCAATGGAACCGATATCGAAGGCCTGGCTACATATACTGGCTCAACTCTTTCCTCCTGGGGTTTTACTATATCCCGGCTAGTCAATTCCCCCCGACAGGATTTCGAAAAAACAGTTATTTATGATTTATCCAACGGGCAAGAAAAAGAGGCTTTAAAAATAATTAAAAACCGACTCAATACCAATGCAAGTTCAAATCTACCTGAATTTTTACAGCCGTTGCTATATAAAAATAATCAGCAGGGAGAACAAATCAAAATAGAAGCATCTTTCCTGATAGTAACCGGCTCTGATCAGAAAAAATCAATCGAAGCAATTGAACAATGGCAAGCAGAACAAAACAGACTATCAACAGAGCAAACAGAAAAAGAAAACATTAACGAAAAAACAGATAATCAAACAGAGGAATAAATAATTACATAATTGGAATTAAACCAATCAATCTGACCATTAAAAATAGCCCCATAATATATATATATGACTTCTGTTGCTATCATCGGCCGCGTCAATGTCGGCAAATCAACTCTTTTTAATAAACTAGTCGGAAAACGACAAGCTATGGTTTCTAATACGGCTGGAACAACCAGAGATTTAAAATATGCCCAGATAGAATGGCAACACAAAAATTTTGAAATCATTGATACTGGAGGTTTTCTATCCCAGGAAAAAAAACCTTTAAAAATTCTGACCAAAAAAGAAGTCCAGAAAAGAAAAAAGACATCAGCGGAAAATATAGACTTTCAAGTAGAACAGCAAGCCAGAATGGCTGTAAAAAAAAGCGCTATTATAATATTTGTTGTTGATGCCAAACAAGGCCTGAATCCTCAAGATAAGCAAATTGCCGCCTATTTACGTCAAATTAAAAACCCCCCGGAAAATAAAAAAGTAATCCTAACTGCCAATAAATGCGATCGGCCTGAAACCAGGCTGGAAACAGCTGAATTCAACTGTCTTGGTCTGGGAGAACCAATGCCAATATCTGCTGCCAATGGATCTGGCACTGGTGATTTACTAGACCAAATTATAAAACACATATCTTCATCCGCACCTGCATCCATCGCTCATGATTTATCTTTATCAATCCGCGTATCTATCATTGGCAAACCAAATGTAGGCAAATCATCTCTATTAAACTCGCTGATAAACCAAAACCGAGCTATAGTATCATCAATACCACATACTACCAGAGAGCCAAACAGCGCTACTATCTTATTTAAACAGCACGAAATAATACTAACTGACACTGCTGGCATTAGGCGCAAATCAAAAATCGCTGCTAAAACTATGGAGAAAACCGGAGTTGCTATGACCATCAGCTGCCTTAAAAACTCAAACCTGGCTTTATTTATAATCGATCTGTCAGAACCAATATCAAAACAAGACTTGCGCCTGGCAAAACTTATTGTTGACTATAATATAAATGTGATTATTATTGCCAATAAATACGATCTGGTCAAAAAAAATCAAACAATCAATACCGATGAAATCACCGCCAATATCTACCATATATTCCCCCACCTTAATTTCGCCCCTATTATATTCACCAGCGCCAAAACTGGATTAAACACTCAAAAAATATTACAATTAATTATAGATATAACTCTGGAGTCAAGCCACAAAATAGCTCCCAGTGCTTTAAGCCGGTTTATAAAATCAATTATAAAACACCAACCCCCGCCCAAAAAGCGTATTGGCTTTGGCCGTAAAACTAAAATTAAAAGATCATTTATTTCCAATTTTAAACAAATTGACACCAACCCGCCCACGTTTCAACTGCAGTTGGACACCAAAGAAAAATTACCGGAAAATTATCGCCAATATATTATCAACAGCCTTCGAAGCAAATTTGGATTCAAGGGCTCCGTAATAAAACTAGTTATTAGACCGCCAAAACAATTAAACACCGCTGGAAAAACAAATTTAAAAAATGTGTGACTTAAATAAATAATATATGAACTTAATCATCGGGCTGGGCAACCCGGGAATTAAATATCAAAAAACCAGGCACAATACTGGTTTTATAATCCTTGATTTAATCGCCAAAAAATTCAACCTCAAAAAATTCAAACACGAACTCAAACTTAAATCAGACACAATTCAAGACAATATCAATAAACATCGAGTGGTATTAGCTAAACCCCAAACTTTTATGAATGAATCCGGCCATGCAGTCGGCCTGATCCAGACATTCTATAAAATAAAACCAGAACATATTATTGTTATCCATGATGAACTCGACTTGCCTTTTGGTGATATAAAAATCAGTCAGTCAAAATCGTCTGCCGGCCATAAAGGAGTGGAATCTATAATCCGCGCTGTTGGCACCAAAAACTTTACTCGAATAAGAATAGGGATTAAAAATAAAAAACAAAATTACATCCCGGCAGAAAAATTCGTGCTGTCCAGATTTTCATTAATAGAACGATTGGCAATTAAATCAAAAATACTGCCTCAAGTTATAACTGAATTAGAAAAGCTACTCAAATAAAAAACAAAACAGACCTCTCAACTAATACCAATATCAGTTAACAGGCCTGTTTTGTTACAATTATAACCCGCCACTCAAACCTACAATCTACAACCTAACATCTCTACAAACTAACTAATCCTATTCACATTACCCCCCAGCAGCGCGAGGACGACCAAGAAAACTTGACTATCCTCGACTCAAGGCTACTCGATCCGGTTAGGAGGGATTCCATCACTTTCGCCGCTGCTGAAGGAAAATACAAATAGGATTAAACTCAAAAAGTGTATTTAATATTTTAAGAGCAATTATAAATACTGTCAATATCGTCAAATTATAATAGCACTAATTTCAATACTTGTCAAGTAAAATCAATTATGATAATATTATCTTAAATAATTTATTCCAAAGCCGCCTTCGTCTAGTGGTTAGGACACCAGGTTTTCATCCTGGCAACAGGGGTTCGATTCCCCTAGGCGGTACCACTTGTAGAAAACGAGCTTAAACGGCTCGTTTTTGCCTTATGCACGAGGAAAAACAGAGTTTACCACTCAAATATAAAACGACCATGGTAATTAATACCAAGGTCGCTATATAGTTATTTCTTTTTTAAGAATAAAAAATTTTAGAAACTCAAATCATCATATTTCAGATGACTGCCGTCATAAAAATAAACCTCTTCTGATCCACTTTCCTTCAATACTCGTACCAGGCTTGAGTTAGAACGGAGTACAATTTCTGGATGTATCTCCAAGCTAAGTTTCCCCTTTTTGCGTTTCCGTACTAATGGTATTCCATGAAAAGGAAGCAATTTAGACGAATTATAGTACTGAGGATATGGACGCAGTCCTATCTGCCAGAGACCTTTTTTATCACCCCGATGGCAGGTTACGCGCAACGCATCTGGCCAAAGAAAATCGAAGATGTTGACGTCAGCACACGCTTTTCGTGTAGCCACAACTTCTTGAAAAGCTACATCGGCCATATGATTTACAAGATCCCAAAAGCAATTACTTGTATTTTCCGCAGAACTAAATAAATCACGATGATCACTGTAGCTCATCCCGAGCCGTCTTGTATTCATGGAGCATTTAACACTCTCGCGCAAAGTGTCTACTTTTATACCTTGTAAAGCTATTCTCGGACTAGTATGAATTTCATGATGGTGGCGCCAGTAAGCTGTTAGGTATTTTTGACATACATGTTTTTCGAGCAATGATGAATAATCAAAAATATCTATCAAGCTTTCTAAACCCAAGATTGATACCTTCTTCTGAATGCAGTTAATATAATTATGTACCTCTATCGATGAATTTTGAAACGCGCTATTATATAAACGTGCATCACAAAGAATTGTAAAATGAAGACCTGGGCTATAGATTTCTTTTAAGAGGTTGCTGAGATGATCAAAAAATAAAAACACAGCATCTTCACCTGCTGATGAGCCCGTATTGTGCATTTGTTTAGCCCAGTTACCAATTTTGCACAGCAACGGGTAAACGATTTCAATCGGTTGATTATTATTTACTGCTTTCTTAATTATCTCTAACCACCGATGTTCTGCACGAACTCTTTTCATGGGGTTAAATTGAAAGTGCTGATGAGTTAATAAAAAAAATATTTTTTCAGCCACTCCCATTGAAAACGTATTTTTGTGAAAAAGTTTCCACTCTACTGTAGGGGCGTGAGAGCATTTGGTGATAAGTTCTAGATCCTGATCGGATTTAATGCGAGTCACTTGCTCAGTCTCCAGTGGATCTCCTTTCGGCCATTGATAACCCTTTAAAGACGAAATTTGTAGTAACACTTTAATGTCCTCCTATATAATAGTAAGTAATTTTTAGCTAAATAGTAAATAATAGACTGCTGTTAAGCGACGTTTTAAATTTAAAATCATCTAACAGCAGCCTATCAATAATCTATTTACTTACATCAATTACAGCTTTACCGATCAATCTACGATTTTCTATTAAATTATGGGCCTCTCGTATTTGACTAAAAGCAAAAATTTCTATCTTGGGCGAGAGAATCTTTTTTTCTAGAGCCTTAATAACCGCTTGGGTGCTTTCTTTCCATAAGTCTGGCTTATTAAACATTTCAAAGATAACAAAACCTATAAGATTAATACTTTTAGATAAGATGAGTCGGCCATCAAAGATAGCCGGACCAGAAATGCTTCCATAATAAAGCCATTTACCGAAATTTTTTATACATCTAAAATTTCCTGCTGTGACTACATTTCCAACACAATCAAAAATGACATCAATACCAGTATTATCCGTATCCATTAGAACACGTTGTGCAAAATCTTCTTGTGTGTGCAATATAACTACATCAGCACCACAAGAAGAAGCGTATTCAGCCTTTTCCAATGTGCCGACTGTAGCAAATGTTCTAATACCTCGCGAATGAGCTAACTGTAGAATAGACGATCCTACTCCACCAGCACCACCGTGCACAAGTAAAGCATGATCAGCGTTTGCGTCAGAAAACTCTAAAAGATTCCATGCGGTTGTACCCGTACAAATCGAAGCAGCCATAAATTTAGAATCAATTAATGAGGGAAAGGAAAAAACCTGTACAGCTGGTACAGAAATAAATTCGGCATAGGCTCCATAAGGAGTCAAATAAGCAACAGTGTCTCCTATCTTAAACGAGGTATTTTTACCCGCTTCAATAACCTCACCCACGCCTTCAAATCCAAGTATGGGATTTTTGAAGTCACCCCTTTTCCGTTTAAGTATATCCCCGTGGTTGATCCCAATATATCTATTTCTAATTAAAATCTCGTCAATACCCGGTTTTGGTTCTGGGACATCCTTAATTTGCAGAACATTAGATGCGCCTGATTTTTGTACTATAATAGCTTTCATGTTTTTTTATATTAATTAACCACACTATCCATTTTAATTTCTTTTAAAAAAATGGTCAATTTTATCTTTCTCCCTTTATGTAAAAATAAACCTATTACAAACCTCCATATATCTATATTGTAATTTTCTAAAATTCATATCAAAATATCACAATTTAATATTAAGGTCAAATTTAAATTGACAAACATCTAATTTTACTATATTTTAAAGGTATTATTGGCTAAATAATTCTAATAATTCTCTTATAAGAGTTTGCCAACAGTTACGGTTCGCCGTACCAATATCAAACTTTTATTAATTTTCCCGATTTTTTTATGGATAATCGCTCAAGCCACCTATACAAAGTAGCATCCCGACTAGCAATGGTCAGTTAAGTAATGCCTAAAAACAACCTATTAATCAAGTTGTTTTTATTTATGAAGCCATAATTATTAAATAAAAAGAAGCTGTTAATACGATAAACAGCTTCTATTCCCAATATTATACTGGGTTAATAAATTTTTTTTCTACCCATTATAAAAGCCTCGTCAAAACGACAAGTAATCCCAATTACACGCAGCGGAATCTGTTTACCTTGCTCGTTCACAGCCACCGCAATTACATCCTCTCCACCTATCATAAAGCCTAAAAGTTTATCTTTTGACGCGACTTTGCACTTCTTAGCATAAGTTTTACCGTCGCTAAGAATAATGTAAAATCCAGGCCTGTCAGCTTTAATCACTCCAACAAGATTTCAGAAATAAACATACCGACCTGCATTTGGGTCGCCTTTAAAGCTAGCTCCTTGGTCCCAATTGTAATCATTAACCTCTACCTCCTCCCAATCCCATGGCCAGGTTTCAGTCGGCTTATAACCATAAAAGAAACAAAAGCCGATGAATAAAACAACTAAAACAACTAAAAAATATTTTATTTTCATTTTAAATCCCTCCCACTTTAAATAACCATTATAAACAACCAATAAATTTTATACCATAATAATACACCAAAACAAATTTATAGCAAATATTTATAAAAACTATGTATGCGGAAAACTTTTTTAAAAACCTCGAAATTGAATCAGCTATACACATCCACAACACTGATGATAGGGAAAAACTAACCAAACTTTTAGATACTTTAAACAAAATAGGCATTAAATACACATTTGTAACTGAACATATACACCGATTAGAAAAAAATAACAGACGTGAAAAATGCCTCGAAAATATAGAAAAAATTAACCAAACAGAATCAAACCCAAAAATAATTTTTGGGGCCGAAGGCAATATCACCAACATCAACGGGAATATCGATATTCCTCAAGATGATGAAGTTAAATTCCTAATCGCCTCAGTCCACGAAAAACAATTTAACCCAGAAGAATTAGAATCAATAAAAAAAGCAGAAAAAGAACAACAAGCCAAATTATTAACCAAGACTATCGTCAATGCAATCAACAGTAAAAAAATAGACGTAATCGGCCACCCCAACAGGAAATTATTGGACCTTGATATGGAAAAACTGCTTAACTGGGATAAAATAATCGAAGCTGCTAAAAAAAATAATGTTGCTATTGAATACAATCTACGCTCACCTCTTAATCAGGAAATTTTAAATAATATAATCAAACAAAAATGCCTATTAGCAATCGGAATCGACTTTCATAGCATGAAATCACACAGACTATCAGACCCTCATGACCCGAAAATAACAGACGAAAATTATAAAGCATACAAACGGATAAAAAATAAAACCCCCGAGGAAAAAAGTGAAGAAGAAAAAAATTTTTTAGAAAAAATAGAAAATCCACAAACTACCCTAGAGGATTACAGATTATTATTCCAAGCTATAAAACCATTATTAAAATTACCAAAAGAAACAAAAAAATATATCCTAAACTTCAAAACCATGAAAGAAATAAAAGAAATCCAACAGCAGAGGATAAACAATCCATAATAACACCAACGACTAGCAAAATAATAATTTAAAACAGTCCCGAATACTCGGGACTGTTTTAAATTTTATTCCCAATTAGCTGGGGATGATACCGACTTAACCGCATCAATGAGGAGAGAGTATTTCTAATTGATACGCTCGCTATCATACCCCAGCTAACTGGGAACAATTGTATCATAACATATTTAACCTCTTCTTGATAGCTGATGATAAATCAGCTGACAGGAAAAGATAGGGAGTGAGAGAATAATTTTTTTGTTTTTTATATTCCTCACTCCCAAAAATTTAACGTTCATACTTTCGACTGGGCGGCTCAATGACACGGTAGAATGTATTTTGATGTTCCCACGTCAATTCACCACCAACTGTTGTATCTTTAACCCAGATAAATTCGCCTCTTTTTTTAAAACGCTCATGTTTGAGTTTTCTCCAATGACCGCTTCGCAAATGAGGTATCGGGCTGGCATGCGTGCCTTTTTGCTGACTTTGCTTCCATTTAATGATTACGTCTCTGGGCACTACCCGCAACCGAGGTTTCTTGGGATTGATCGCATTCAGCTTTTTTTGTTTTTCATGCATTTTACGCTCTTTTACAGTCATCTTTTCTGATTCTTGAATAATGACATTAGCGGGATAATTAATATAAATCAATGCATAAAATAACAGATTCCAAGTGTGCTGTACTTGTTGAACAGTGTTTTGGCAGACAATATCTAACTTGCCTTGGCATCCGCTGTTTTCAACACTTTGATAACTGCAAGTGTGAAAATATGGCGGAATGTCACTTTGAGCTGGATACGCAATTGTTCGCTTATGCGGACAAAGGATATTGCCATAAGTATCAAATGCCATTCCAGCTTTTGACCAATCACTATTCTCGCAAGATGCTACAAACTTATCAAGCCCCAAAGGATTATCCTCGACCAATTGCCTGAAAATTTTCCTTTTTTCTGCCATAAACAAATTGCCTATTTCACCCACATCTTAAGGTTGCATATACTGGTTAATCCAAGCTGTTTCATCAACATCTTGCATCACTGTAATGTCTTCCACATAAATCGTATGGTCATCCAGTAATCGGCAAAACAGAAACGGAGTAAAATTCTCTCGCACGTTGGGCAATGAGGGAAAATCAAGGATAAATTTTTGATAAGGAAAAGCAAAAAAATTTTCCAAACCAGTCTTATCCTCAATCACCTCATTGATAGTAGTGGCCGGGTCAAGCTCAACAATAAAGTGCGGCGCCTGCAGGAACTCAATCAGAAACCGGCGAATATTATCCGAGTCTTTGCTTTTTCTTTTGCTCAAATTTTTTATAACCCGAGCAATTTGCAAATATCGGTTTTTCAATTTCAATCCTCCTCGCCGGTTTCAGTGTTTGTTTCAATCGTTTTCGGTCTGGCAAAAACCAAATGCCAGTTATCACCTTCATCAAAAGTGATAAAATCCTTTCTGGTTTTTACTTCTACCTGCCATTCTTCGACTTTGAAGTGCTCGGATGCATCATGATGAACATCATGCATATCATCTTCGCTTTCAAGCCAATAAATGGCATGGCAGTTAGGGCATTCCAAAGATGTGTTGATATCTTCCGGCTCCTTGACTTTGCTTTCGCAAAATTCGCAGTCAGTCATGCCGACTTCAGCTAACGGCACAATGCAGTCAAAGAAAACCATCTCAACTGCTTTAACTCTCTTGAAACCAAGAAACTTGTAATCACGACCTCGGCATTGAAATTCTGCCATATCAGGATGAGGTAGTTGGATTACTTCTGCGTAGAGAGGATATAACTCAAGTTCGCAAAGTCTTTTGATGACAGTAAATGGCGCTACTACCACCAAATCATCATATCCGCCTTCTTCAAAACGCCTTTTCACTTCTTTGGCGTTGCGAAAGCGATCATAGTCTTCGCAAATTTGAATATCATCTCCAAACAGAGTTTGTAATTCCTTGGCTTGAGATTCAAGCGGTTCATGTTCTGACAGCCAAAGTATTTTCAAAAATCACCTCCATTATTTAGTTTGTTTTTATTTTGATTTAATCTAATACTGGAAATTGCAGGTGCGTGATAAAAATATCAGTCACAATTTGTTTTCCAATACTGACATAATATGGCTGATATTCCTCTGGCTGTACTGCCCACTTGTGAGCAATATACAAATGACCATTGGTAACACATTCCATTTGCGGCGTGTTATCAGGAGCCGTGCCAGAAGTAAATTCCATCACTTTCCAACCTTGCTTACTAGCCATTTCATTAACAATCTCTGGCAACAATTCATCGGGAATGACAGTAAGGTTGTTGATATTGGCTAACTTTTTTCCGCTTTGAGCAGTAAACCATGTGGCCTGGCCAATCACGCCGACAAATCCAGATTTAGAAGCTGTGCTGAAATTCAAAGCACAATCTTTGTTAGGCATATACATTCTGTATTCACCATCAGGATCTTGACGCGTCATACTCCAACCTTTTTTACCTTGTTGAAGCAAGAAAACTTCAAATAATCCGCATTGAACAAAATACTTAATCAGTTCATTACGAACATCATTTAAATTTTCTACTTCAATGTAATCTGGCGGAGTAATGTTTAAAGCCTGCAAAGCCAATAAAAATTGAGTTTCTACTTGCTCTAATCTGCGAAATGACAAGCCTTTATTTTGAGCTAAATCCCGCTGGCAATCATCCTGTTTCATGTTCCAATAATCAATCACTAATTTAATCTTGGTAATTAATTCAGATACTGGATCAGCCTCTATACTGTATTCTCGCTCAAAATCACGATAATTATACAAATTGCCGCAACTGGCTGCCATAGCTATAAACATCTGCAATTTTTTAGATGCATCAATAACTATCTTACACCAATCATAGGAAAATGGAAGGTTTAAAACTCGACTGCCTTTTTTGGTCAACTGATACCCGGTTTGAGTGGCAGACACTCTTTTTATCATTCCATCCTGGAACAAAGTTTGAGTAGTGGCTATTTCTTTTTCATGAGTAAAATCAGACACCATATAATCGTCTATTTCATCAAAGATGATATCCTCATAAATTGCCTCAAGCATCAACCTTTCAATTTTAGCCCATGGCTTGGCGCCAGTGATCTTTTCAAACTGAACCGTGTTAAAATCCAAATCCTCGGAACGATCTTTGGCAGTAAAAAGATAAACTTCATCTTCTTCGCCTTTTGCTCGTTCAACCCGTCCAACACGATAGATCATCTGCCATAAAAGTTTGTTTGGATTGGGTTGGCGTTTCATTTCCGGATAATTGTACTTATTTTCTTCCACGGTAATCAATTGATCATCGATTAAAAGTACTCTAAGTTCCGGAATGTTCACACCAGAATCCATCACGCCCGGGGTAGCCACAATTACCAAATTTTCCTTTTGATCAGGCCAAAGCCAGTGATTCATTTCAGCTTGTTTTTGATCAACGTCATCTGTGCCAGTGATTGTTACCACACCCACCTTCTCTTCACCAACTAAATTTCTGATATAATTGGCAGTACTGACAACTAAAGCGCGGGTTGGGCGAAAGATAAGCATTGTTTTTTGATTATCGCAGTAACTTTTGGCTTTTGCCTTAAGAAACTGTTCAACAGTTTGGTCATGGACTTGCTGGATATTTAACGGGAAGCGCGGTGTTTTGAGCTGATAAATCTTAGCGTCATACACCTTGTCCAATCCAGCCGGGTTAATGGTGGCTGACATCAAGCTAATCGGGATTCCTTTTTTAGCAGCTACGCCAATTTGAAATTCTGTTTCCAAGTCCTGCCCGTTAATTATCCGATGAGCTTCATCAATAAATAATCTGGCATTGCCTTTCCACAAAGGCGAATTTTTGTCACGAATCAGCCTTTGCAAAACACCAGTGGTAACATTGTCAATCAGGTCATCTTCAATCCTCTGTGAAGTTGCGCATCCGCCAACTTGTTCATGGTATAAAAGGTCAAGTGTGTCTTTGCCTTTATGCACCATAACCACGCTTGGCATAACCACATAGATTTGAACAAAGTACTGTAAACCAGCTGGAACTAAAACTGTATTTTTGCCTTCACCTGGAGGCACTATAAATACACTGTTCATAGTCCAGTCAATTTGCGACAATAACTGTCCGGCTGAAAGATTTAACTTTTTAACCAACCAAGGTAATCTTTCTTTCCAGACCCATTGCTGCAAATCCGGCCACATACTTGCTCCCTTAAACTGCGGTCCTTCTTTTGAAAAATCGATCTTTCTCATTACAGACCTCCTTAGATAATTTTACATTTCAAAAATTACAGAAAAAATAAGGGCAGCAAAATACGATTTTATTATGCTGCCCCTTCAAGCGTTTCAATCATTTTGTTACTTCACGCAATCCCCGATACGACATTCTTGTCGTTTGAAGATTCACTGGGTAAAAACATTCAAATTTCCCAGTATCAGGATTACGTAATGGAGCTGTTACTGTGGGGAATAATCCATTGACCCCATGCAAAACCGGCAACAGAAATGCAAGCCCTACTGATAATCCCGGTAATGCAATAATCACATTCGGATCACCAGCGCGGAGACGCATTTCAATATCATCTGGCAAATCAGTTACCAGTTTTTCTGCTGATTCGATAATAGTGTCTGGATTATCGGTATTAAATTTTGGAACATATGAACCTTCTTTATTCCAAATTTTAACCCCTACTGACCATGACTCATTGAACGGGTGACCTGTCCAATTTACCACAATCGGATCTTCTCCCATCTCGAACTTCTTTGCCTTTTTGACCCGGACTTGAAACCAGATTTTGACGGCAAAAAAAGCGGCGATGGCAGTTATAACCCACTCAAAAAGACCGAGAAACATCTCAAGGCCACTACCCCAAAAACTGTTCAAAGTTTCAATTAAACCAGCCATCTTGTTCTCCTTTGTTTTTAAATGAACGATTTTATTTGTTTTTATTTTTTGCTGTCTTCTTATTATTGCGATTGTTTTCACAAAAGTCAACCGCATGCCCCTTGAATTTTCAAACAGCATACTGCCGGCTAAACAACGGCGAGGAGAGAGTGTTTCCTGTATTATTTCGCCAAATAATACAGGGCCGCTGATAGCCAGCAAGATGCTATTTGAAAAAAACAAAAAAGGGCCTTATTGAAAATAACAAAAGTTATAAATAAAGCCCCTTGTTTGTGTCCGGCAGCTGCTTTAGACAAAAGTAACTGCCGGGTTAAGCTAAAGCGTGCACACCGTGCCCTCATATGAAAACGCGGCACCAATGTCTTTTACAAGACACCAGATTCGCTCACACCCCTTGTTTGTTTTTGACCCCTTGTTTAATTTGATTTTGAATTGTGTTTAATCTCTCTCCTCTCCCAGATTTAACTTTGAAAAAATCCAAAAGTTAAAACTGGTCAATTTTTCCTGAATAAGCCCCTTAAACAAATCAGGTAAGCTAATCAGGAGAAAGGAGGAAAAAAGGCACAAGGGGCTTGTAACTTCTCTTGGAGCTACCAAGAAAAGATATCTTAATTCCGAAGTTGTCGCGAACATCAACAGAATAAGATTTACCCAGCACTAAATTTTGAATGTTTATTATTTTTTATTTTTCAAAACTTAGTGCTGGGTAAAGCCTTATGTTCCTCCTTGCTCATGGTTAAACTTCCCGGATTCAATTTAACAATCATTTGATAAACTGAATTGGAAAGTTGAGCTATAATTCAAGCGTTAAATTTTAAGCCCAAACTTTACCAAGCGTAATTTGAATCCTCTAAAGGATTATTAATGCCGGCTCTGCTTCCGGCACGGCTCCAGTGTGTGATCCTTTTCGGCGATCTACCCTGGATACTTTCCATTCAAAATGTTTCAATCATGAACTTTAGTTGATTTATATATGATTAATTTACGCAAATTTCATCCCACTCCATCACTCTCCAAAAATCCTTCTTCCTGCACAAATCAGGATTTCGGTGAGCGACTTTTACTTGTTCATAACTCTGACTCTGGTCCCACTCTGCTTCTACTACTTTTCGATCCAGTTCTATCATCGGTCGCCAGTCAGGGCTATAAAGTTGCTTGTGGCCAACCCTGGTTAGTCCAACATAGGAATTATGAATTGGCTTTCCAAGTTGTCGCAAAAAATACTGATACCATTCATATTCCTTTTTCTTTGCTCTTCGTTTTTCAATAATCTCTCCCAGAAACAACAAGAAAAGAATATCATAAAAATTTATAGCAGAAATGAAAATCATCACACCCACCATAAACTTTAAGCCTGTGTTGGCATCAGCAGAAAGTCCTTTATAAATAGCGATAATGTAAACCGCTAAAACAATGACTTTCCAAGCCAGACCAAAGAGCTCTAACTGCTTTTTACTCCACTTTTTTTGCCGGAAAAACAAATATTCAATGATGTGGATCAAAGAATTCCCGACAAAAAGGCACATTATCCAGCCAATCATTTCGCCAACCACCTTGCTGGAAGTAAATCCAGAATGAGCGCAAATACTGGCGTTAACTAACTGAAATATGTACCCGACCAAATTCTTTGTCTGCGGTTTCATTTTATTTTCCTTTTTTCAAAGTTCTATTTTTGTTTTTGTGGCAGAGGAGGAAGTCGAACCCTCTTTTGCCGTCCTTATGAGGGCTATCATCCCCATAGGCACTGCCGTTTGTTTTTGGAAATCCTTCCAATTCAAGCCACCAATTATTTGATGGATTAAATAGGAAGAGTGAATAGAATCAAGCGAGATTTCTATTCACTCTATTTCCTCAAGCGTAATTCAGCCTACTCGTTTAAGCCTATCTTGAGTGTGAAGTTCAAACTCTTCAGGGACTCTCAAGGCCTTAGTGACTTTTGGCTAAATAAAAATTTTTTTTATTTTTACATTCTTTTATTTAAGGCTTAGAATGTTGAAGAAAGCCATGTTTCAATCTTTTTTCAGGATTCCAGCCTTTACGGTCTATTTTTTCAAGACCCCTGAATGGCTACCAAGTTTTTAAGAAACCTGATGAAAAACTTTACAAATCGCGCGGTTAAGCCAGTACGATTGTCAGCGTTGATCCTGCCTCGAGCAACTCCGCATCCTCTGGATCAGATTGGATGTGTAGGGGCTTGGAATCACCAGCTACCTCATTTACTACTTGGGCAAGATGCATGCCTATGTAACGAGTAGAGGTAGTGCGAGATACAAAACTAGTCTTTCCGCTGAGCTCAGCCACATAGCAAACAACCTTTCCGCGTTCGATTTTCGCATCCTCGCCATATTTCGCGATTAGCTGACTCAATGATTTTTTATGAGCGGATTCTTTTTCATAACGAACTTCATGATACTCGGATTGCAAGACAATAACAGTTGCGGATTTCGACTCATCTATTGGTAAAGATTTGCCCTCCAATTCCGGTAAAATTTTGCGAGCGATTTTTGCAATCAACTCCTCTTTTTTACCGTTTCCGCCCAAACCTAATTTCCTAGCAAAAGAACGCAAAGCATCGTAACCAATACCTTTTTCGCCATCTTCCGCACGAAACTCAATTTCAGAACCAGGTTCTATTAATTCTTCTTCATTGATTTTCACCTGTCCCTGCTCTGTTCGTACCATTATTGGAGTATCAACTTTTACGTCTGGCCATCTGCTCATTGCGAATTTACGAATTTCGCCTGCACTAAGTTTGTCACCAGATGCGGGTTTGCCAGCAATAGTAACTACTTCGTCGATTGTGAAAACCTTAGAGGCAGATGAATGACCTATTGAGATTGCGTTGTCTGGAACTTGAGTATCAAACTCAAAGTTAAAAAAATCTTGGCTATCCATTATTTTTCTCCTATTTTTGTTTTAATTTCTATTTTTTAAAAACGCTACTTTTTAGCTTTAAAAGAAACTGATCGTACGGCCATCTTCTCGGAGTCAAAGTAAATAACTTCGCCTGGTATTCTTTCCCGCTCGATTTCAGCATCAATCAAGTGGTAAAGTAATGTTGCGGCGAATAGGTTGGCTCTGATAATTTGTCCTCCACCCACGGCCTCAAGTTCCTCACAAGACATCTCATAAGGAGCTTTTGACTTTGGGTTGCCGATTGTGTCTGGAAATAATTCCCGTAACGGAGGAGTAATATCTCTGCCACCACGGCGGATGTACAGCATTGAAGCACCATTAGTTAAATTATTTCCGCCATTAAATAACTTAACTGTTCGCAAGGTAGAGCAATGGACATCAACACGATTGCGAGTTGTCGGGTTATCTACACATAATATAACCCAATCATCATCGTGGATTAATTCACTCACATTGATTACTCGGTCACTCATCGCGTCACTCGGCTTATCCAGATCGCCCTTTACATAAAACGGAATTTGTTCAAATTCCAGGGTGGGAAATTCTTGCACAAGGCGCTCAAATTCAACCTCAACTTTATTTCCTTCCCGATGGAATTTTTGACGAATCCGCTTGCGCGACTTATATTCACCAGCATCCACCAGGACCACTTTTCCAAATGGGTTTTTGTCCTGTGATTGCAGATGAGCCAGTCGCAGACACAACGGGTCGATCAACCACTTCCCAATGCCTCCTAAACCTATTACGATTATATTTCCCATTAGTACCTCCTTTCTTCGTCATGCGCAAACTCTTGACCAATATTAGGTACACCTGGAATTTCACGGAAATTATTATGCTTACTTTTAACTGGTTTAGGTTTCGGTTTCTCTACGGTGTACTTCCATTCTTCCGGAAAAATCTTAGCAGCGAATTTTTTCTCAAACCCTTCAAAAATTTCTTCGGGGTCAAGATCAAATCGTTTGCCTCGAATCATAAAGCTACAATCGTAGTCTTTCGGAGTGCGGCGTTGTGATGAGCCATTGTTGCCTAAAGTAACAAATAACCCCGTTCGACCTTCCTCATCGCCATCATCAACACCAGAATGAAACGCACCGCCACTGGCATGCGAATGTATATCACCAGTTGACGCAAAACCGCGAGGTGTATCAGGCCATGTGTAATGCACACTTCCTGCTGTTACTACCTGTTTTATCGGGGTACGTACTTGCCATTTTTTACCACCCGGAGCTAAAGGCGAAAAATATAATAGAACCATTGATTCAGAACTATATGTATCAACCACCCAATCAAATAAACCTTCGGTGGCGTCCAGTATTTGTGGCGGAATTAACGGTAGATTATATTTTAACCCTTCCTGCATGCTCCGCAGGCCAGGTATTGTATAATCACCTTGCCACACTCGCGTGCAACCCTCGGCTACCAAAAAATCGTGGTTATAAACACGGTCAATAACGAATAAACCGTTAGCAGCCAAGATTTCTACTCTTTCGCCTTTCGGCATTCCTTTCATGTTGTCATCAAAAAAAACTATATTATTGTTATCCATCAATATTCTCCTTATATTTCGGCGTACGGTCATACGCCTTGATTAACAATTCTAGGGTTTGATTACTATGCCTCTCTTGCAACTCGCGGACTCCTCGTTTCCGTAGAATACCAATTATCATGGCCGCGAGGGTGTCAAAAAGATTTATTTTTTTGTCCGCCGGATAGATAAATCTATCCAAATTACCCACTGGTACACCACCTTTGCGTCTCTTCTGAAAATTTCTCACCACATAAGTGGTAATAGTTTTCAAAAACGATGCATTATTCCGGCCTAAGTCGCTAGTTGACATAGCCAACCATTTGGACAGGTGTTGCCATAAGGTAAGCGACTGAACGTAACCATTTCTCTTGAGTGTGGTGTCATATATTTTGTTCATATCAAGCATTGAGCACCTCCTCAAGTTTTTGATCTAAGGTTTTACCAGTCTCGCGCCAATTAATTTTGAAGATAAATTCAGGACTTTTTTTTGTCATCTTTTCCCATTCTTCAAAATTTTTCGGGTGCCCTTCTAGTTCGGATGAAGGTTCAAAATTATCACTATATAAATCCATGTTAAAAGATGACTCCCAAAAGCGCTTCCAAATCTGCGCAACTCTTTTCCAAAGAGGACAATCGCTGCTAATTGAACTGCCTCCCCAGCATATTTGATCATTTTCATCAACATTCGGCAAATTTGAATGAAACAGCATATCCTCGCCTAAAAGTAGAGGCTGATTGCGATAGTAAATATATACCATTTTTTCAAATTCCTCTTTGTGAAAACGAATTAGAATAATGATAAAAGGGAAAGAAATCTTATAATATCTTTCTTCTCCGTCATTACTATTGAATTTTCCTCGCAAATTTTTGACACATGGAGAAAGCTCTACGGCAACAACTGTCTTGTCGCCCTTCTCCATCAAGCCGGCGATGCGTCCACATCCGGTTGGTAAAGCTGGAATTGTCACTTTTGTACCAACCACCTGCTTCCACAGCGTATCCATCCAATCTTCGACTTTCACAGGTGCACTTTTTTGCTCTCTTATAGCTTCTGATCCATCTGAATTTGCGTTGACCTCTTTAGTTATTTTATAAACGAGATCACCTTTTATTTCAAAATGCGTACTCATTTTCTACCTCACAATTTTAAAAGTGAATCGCCCGGCGGCAAAATGATCCCGCTAAGCGGGACGAAATCATACCGGACTTCGATTTCTACCATTTGTAGACGGTTGCATGCCCGCCCCTTAGACCGTGGTCTTTTTTCGATTTTCAAACAACAAAAACCAAAATGGCGTATCCATTCAGCACAGGTACTATCACTCTAGCCCCGCTCAAAACTTATGTGTTTCCCTGGGATACTGACCAGCCGTCTTCACTCCTAATTTAATGTTTTATTTAATTGCCACTATTTTCCTCTTGCCTCTTAATTTTTCCGTATGCACTAGAGACAAGAACTACTCACAGAGCAAAAAACTCCGCACTAAATCGATGTAAACTTATTTTTCAAGGTCTTCTTCTACTTAAGATAAATTGTATTTTTCTCAAGTATTTTAAAGCCTAATTCCCCAAAATGGTAATAAATGAGCGGTTATCTGTTGGGTAGGGAATCAGGTCTAGCATTAAAAAACAATGCTAGGCGTAGCCAGTTGCGCGGACTCCTGCTACACTCACGGGGTTGTCTCGGATACTCACCCGTACCTATCCGCTCGTCGCTTGCGTGCTCGGTGTCCCATACGCCGACCCCAAGCAATTCCAATCACTCGGAACCTCGTCGGATTTCCATTTTACCTTAAACAAAGTCTTGAAAAATTTATTTACTGCCAGCTCACATCTCACTGGCTGTTGCCTTCTTGTTTTCCCAGTTGGCACCTGGGGTGCGTTTTACCCAAGAGAAGACATCTTGGTATCAAGCTACGTTATTTAAAATTGTCTCCAATTTTAAATAATCTGTCCTTGGCTAATATCACCAAGTAAGCAGCCATGTTTTTATCTCCCTACAGTATTCATCCACATTGGACTTAACTGTATTACCCCTCACTTTACAGCAAGAGATTCTCGCAACCGTGCACAGGCCACTGGAAGATATAAAGGTACACCTCCTTTAAGCTTTGATTCAAGTATTTTTAATCTTGCCAACTATTTAACTGGCTCTCAATGCCAGACTAATTAGCTGTCCTCCAATCCGTATTTTACCTGTTTGGAGTTAGACAAGCCGCTCTTCACACAGGGTCCGTCAACCCGTAACCCGGCTTTCACCACTTCCGGATACATTTGCATCGTGTCTGTAAAAGCCCACTATGCTACGTTAATGTATCAACGCCGCTTTTTTTGTTTTTTAGGGTCTTTTCCCGGCCTAACCTTTCCGGGATTTTAGGTTACAGTAACCAAACGACCACTTCATTTAGCCATTGGCTCGCAAGGCATTTCTCCTCACGGCCGAAGCGCTCACCTGTCTTTTGCCTTCACCATTGAAGGACTGCAGGACTCTTGCCTTCTAAGATCCTCAGTAAGCTGGTCAGGTAACTTATTGCGAATCGCCCGCTTAATTTTATACCTCAAGCTGGTATAAAACCGTACGAACTGGGTTAAAAAACTGCCAGTTAACAGTACAAAACTCCAACCCTTATATTTTCTAAAGAATTGCACTGCGTCACAGTAAATCCAATCAAGAACCACATTTTGCCTCGTTGCTTGTAATGAGCCGCAAAAATCTTGTTGGATTAATAAAGGAATGACTACTGGTGGACTGTGCCCGAAGGCTTTTGAGAGACCGTTCCTCGCCACTCATCTTATCAGCTCGGATTACTCCGATTTTTTTATAGCGACAGCTCCTTCAACTACCGCTTAAGTCAGATCCCCATTTACACACCACCTCCTTTTTGAGGCGGATCTTATCACGAATTTAGGTTATTTAGGGGTAACAAAATAGCTATCTCAAAAGATAATCATTTTGCTACCCCCAAAATAATTTAATGTGTATTTGGGGATAAAAAATTGATATTAAATTGTCAACGAACACCTTACTCTCTCCTCTTAGAAGATGTAGTAAGTTATACTATTCACTTGGATGAGTGCTCGTCCAAATGAACAGCGAAATTTACTACAGTTCGAGGGGTAAACGAGGTCTAAACTGCTTTAGACCGAGTCCCGAGAACGGGCTCTGTGTTGTGCCGAAGGCACCACAGAGACCTACACATTTTTAATTGTTAATTTCTCTCTTCTCTCTCCCAATTGTAATATCGGGCGTTTGCCTTACCTTTAAAAAAGATAAGGCATTACGCTTGATACTACTTTGGCTTCAGGTATGTTGCCAAAGAGGGTAGTTAAGCTTGTTTGCCATGCCGTCTTTATTTAGTGACAGCGTTGGTATTCCACTTATACCGTACTAATTATTTTCCCTGAATGTGATTAGGGAAAGTAGTAAGAGTGAGTTTTAATCAGGGAACCTGGATCAATTAATTTAATATGAATATTATCCAGCTTTGATATTTATCTCTCTCCTCTCACTACCCTCCTTAATAAGGTAGGGCAATTAAAAACGGGCTCTTTCGCATTAAATGGAGAGAGTCCGTTTTATTGAACTAATTAATTATTAGGTTCAACCTGCTAATTGAGCTTTTTTACAACTTGCTCTTGTTGTCTCTCTCCTCTTAAATTGTCAAAATGATTTATTTGACTTTTGGTCGCTTTTTTAGCGTATTAAAGGAGTATAACACATTATTTAAAAACTGTCAATAATTTACAACACTATTTTCATAAATTCTTCGACAATATATTAAAAAAAGCTCAAAAATACTATATTTTATAAAAAAAATTGCCGAAAAAACTTGACAAAGTGATAAATTCGCGCTATAATAAAGGTAGAGTAAAGTAAACTTTTCAATAAATAACTTTTAATTGTAAGTGTGGAAATGTGAGTTATCCACACCACAAAAAACCATATGAATCAAGCAGAATTCTTAAAAGAAATGGGGTTATCTGAAAAAGAAGCCATTATCTACCAAATAATGCTTAAAATTGGTGTTTCCCCGGCTCAAAAAGTGGTTATGGAGACAGAAATGCCTAGAGGCACGGTTTATGAAATATTAAGCCAATTAGAACAGAAAAACCTGATTGAAAGCTTCCAAAACGAAAAAAATATCACTGTTTTCCGCGCCAAGCACCCTTTCGCCCTAAAAGAGTATGTGGAAAACAAAAAAGAACATATTCGCCAAACCGAAACCAAATTAGACTCTATTTTTACTGATTTTATTAATTTATACTCCCAATCCCAAACCAGACCCGGAGTTAAGTTTTATGAAGGCAAAAAAGGTATTATTAAAATTTATGAAGAAATTTTAAAAGAAAATAAGCCAATTGACAGTTTCGAGGAAAAAGGAGATATGATTGAATACATTCCCGACTACGTGCCTATATTTGTAAAAAAGAGAGTAAAAAAACAATTACCCAATCGGGTAATTTCGCCTGATACCAATAAATACAATAAAACTAACCCGGCTAAATTTATTACAGCCAAGCTACTACCGGCTGATCAATTTCCTTTCCGTATGGACATTAAAATCGCCGGCAATAAAGTATCTCTGATTACATTTAACAAAAAAAATGCCGTCGGCATTTTAATCGATAACCAAGAAATAGCGGACAATTTCCAGATGTTATTTGAACTCATGTGGAGTAAGCTCTAAGCTTCTATTGTGACATGACCCCTCTCTTTTTTTACATGACTTAAAACACTACCGCTTTGATCCAGAATTTTCAGATATTCATCGTCGTACACAAGATCATCTAGCCCCTTTATACTATAACCAGCCATTAACTTATCTTCAATCATCTTTTTATAATTCTCGTTTTTAGATAAAATCAACACCAGGGGAACTTGCTCTTGATTATGGTCTTCTCCTTTAACTCCAGGACCGGTGATAATATTGATATTTATATTACTGTCTATCTCACCGGTTCTTTTTTTATTTTCTATCATTTCCCTAAACTTCATCAAGTCAGCTAGTCTATAATTTCGGCCAAAATTATCACGCACACTGTCGTCAACCGCAATCCCGTCCTTTTTAAGGGCATTAAACAATCCTTGTAAAAATTGTTGATAATCCTCACCCTCTTTATAGACAGTTGAACGAACGGCTAAAGTCACATCCAATTGTTCTGGCTTGAATTTGTGAATATCATCAAAATCCCCCACCGCCACCCCGGCCGGATGAACATTAATAGATTCATAAACATCATGATTCTCAAAATCAGGCCTTAAATAATTTTTAAAATCTTGTTTAAGTAAATCAATCGTCCGCTGAATTTGCTGTGCCTGCTCCTGAATATTAATTTTACGGGGATAAATCAATTCGCCCGAGTCATCAGTGGTTTGATAATCAGTCGGCACAATATCTGCTTTTTGCAGCTTATGGCCCAAATTGGCAAATATGTCTTTCAAACTATTAGGATCATCAGTCACACTCTTTATCACTTCAACGTCATACTTAAACGAATCGCTGGCCGTATCGCCCTCTTGGATCACAATCACTTTATAAATATAGTCAGCAATTAATTTTCTGTCCGACTCATTTAGTTTCCCGGCTTGTTGTTCAATTTTATCCCAATCAATCAAATCTTCAACTGTATCAGCCATAGAATAATACAGGTTATCAGACATAGCAAAATCACTATATTTACCACCAATTTCGCTTTTGGCTCTTTCTTCCTTGCTCTTGCCGCTGCCTGGACCAAATTCTAAGATAATTTTTTGTTCACCGACGCTGGCAAAATCCCTTAAAAATTCCTCGACATCAAAACCATATCTTTCACTATACTCTTTCAGATTCCGGTCAACTTTCCAAAATATCTCTGGAATTGGTTTTAGCTTGCCTAAAACATCAAGGGCTCGCAAAAATATGGCTTTATTCTTAAGATTATCCAGTCCTTTCAAGGCCATAAAATTGGCTTCGTTATATTGGTTTAAATCAACCTCGTCTTGTCCCAACATTTCAGCTACTGATTTGAATTTTTCTCTCAAAATATTTTGATAAGCTGACTCTTGTTTTAAATCTTGCAAGATTTTCTCAATTTTCTCCGGCTGATTATTTTGCTGATATTGATACGCTTCCACCAACAAATCTTTACCTCGGCTAATCATACTGGCTAGGATCTTATTTTCATCAATATCTAAATCAGGATGTAATTCTTTTAACTCCTCTATAATTTCTTTAGTGTGAGCTTTACCTTTATATAATAAACTATCAAACTGTCTAAAAATTTGCTTGGCTTTGGGATGGCTACCTAATTCTAATATGATTTTCCCCTTATCTTCTCCATGCTCCATCGCTAAAAATGTTTTAATGCCTTCCTCACCATATTTTTGAACAAATTTTTGCAATTCTGCCATTTTGCCTTTACCAACTTCATTAAAATAAATCATGAACCAGCCCTGCTCTTTAAAAGATAAATTATTCAGTCTCACCCCGGTTTCAGTAAATATTTTATCTCCGGCAATTTTATAATAATTTCGTTTAAGGTCCTCCAAATATCTCAATCTCTTTTGCTTCTCTAATTCTGTTTCACCCGGCTTGCCGATAAATAATGTGTCATACACTAAATTTAATACATTCCTTTTTAATTTTATTTTTTCTTTTTCCCGCTCATCTTTAGACGGAATACCAGATAGATCCCCGATTTCAATATATTTAATCAGCTCATACTCTTCTTCATCACCACCCTTAATTTCTTTAGGTTTAAAAATCCCAATTTCTCCATCAGCGGTCAGTCGTTCCACATGATAATTCTCATTGTTGTGTTCCTGACCTAAATCAAATATAATATTTTCCAAATATTCCACCCCCTCCCTAGATATACCGAGTCGACCAAACTCCAGCCGAAATAGCATCGCCGATGCGTCTCGTCGGATAGACCCATTGTCAGATTTCAATAAATCTAATAATTTATTAATAGCTCTTTCTGGTTTAATATTATTAATAATATCACAAACCTTCCTAACAAATAACGCACCATTCTCATCTTTTTCAATAAATTCGATCAAATTATCAACTATCTTTTCATCTTTAAACTCCATTAACTTACGTAACAAATCTCTTTTCTCCCAAGAACCAAACTCCAAATCAAACATATCCGAATTCCACTCAATATCAAAATCATCATTATTATTATTAATTAACTCTTCTTGTCTTTCTTCTGCTTCTAATTTCTCTTCTAATTTTAAAATTTTATTAGATTTATAATCACCAGTTTTAATAATATTCTGATCCCATTTAGCTAGAGTTTCACTGACAAATTCACCCGCTCGAGAATCTTTCGTATTAAAAGCCGCTTCACATACTTGCCAATAATAAGACGCCATTCCACAACTATCATTCTCACTAAAATCCAATGAGTCTAGTATAGCTTCTGATATTTTATCCTCATCTATTATACTTTTAATATATTCAAAATTACTTGTATCAGCACTTATTTTTTTTAGTAAGTAGGGCAATATTACTTGCCCAAAACCAATCAATTCATGGTTATTTTCAATCTCAAATTCAGTTTCATAAATATAATCATAAATATTTTTATAAAAATCGGTCTTGACTAAATCTGAATTTCCATCCTTTTCTTTCAATAAAGTAAAAGCATCGGCCCACTGACCGTCTTTTAACGAATTAATTATTGTATTATATATTTCTTCTTCAGCCTCAAATCTCTTTTTATCTTGACTGGCACTGGATTTTTTTGGAGGATAATCAACTGTCATATATCATTACCTTAACACTTTTTAATTAATTTCTCAAGCGCCACAACATTTCTTATATTTCTTACCACTACCACAAGGGCAAGGATCATTGCGGCCTATTTTTTTCTTATGTTCAATCGGAGCTGGTTTAACCACACTTGACGATACTGCACCTATTGTAGCCGGCATTGACATATTAGTGTTATCAGCCCTGCTCGCATAAGACGAAAACCCCGCTGTTTTATTAGCCCCTTTATAAACCAAATTAGAATTACCTGCCTTAGTTCCACCCGGAGCCGCCTCTATTTTAAATATACTATAAACCACCTGCTTTTGGATATTGTTTTGCAATGCCACAAACATCTGATATGCTTCCCGCTTATACTCTACCAACGGATCTTTCTGCCCATAACCACGCAGTCCAATCCCCCGCCTTAGATGATCCATCGCATCAATATGTTCCACCCATAGCATATCAATTGAGCGCAGTAAAATCGCTTTCTCTGCCTGCCGTATTGGCATCACCCTAGCTTCTAGTTGGCTATTGTCCGATTTGGCAATATCATTTATATTACGCTCTAGCTTATCATAATCTTCTTTAGCTAGCCCAACTAAATAATCGATTAATTTATTTCTGGCCCGCATATCAGCCTGATTGTCTCCAGCAGTTTTTTGAATATCATCCATTTTCAACCTGACTTCAACTGGAAGCGGAAAAATAGTATCCACCACTTCATAAACTTCATCAATATTCCAGCTGGACTCATCTTCTGACTGGGTATGGAAACTAACTACTTGCTCGATTTCATTTTCCACCATCTCTAAAACCATATCCTTTAAATCATTATATTCACGGTTATTTGAAATTTGTGGCTTATCATTTATATCTTGTTTTGAAGCTAAAATTTGATTATTAAAATTCTTTTGTGTCTTGCTTGACTTCTCTTTTGAGTTGGCGTCAACTGTATCTTGTATCTTATCGCCTTGTCTTAATGAGTGATATATTTTCAATATCCTATTCCTCTTCCTATATACCACCTCTCTATGCTTATTAATCACATCATCATACTCCACCAGATGTTTTCTGATATCAAAATTACGGCCTTCAACTTTTTTTTGAGCTGCTTCCAAAGATTTTGATATCATTTTATGTTCAATTGGCTGATCATCCGGTATGCCCAAAGTATTCATAATAGCTCCTATCCGCTCTGAACCAAAAATACGCATCAAGTCATCTTCAAGCGACACATAAAACCTCGACTCACCCGGATCACCCTGCCTGCCAGAACGGCCCCTAAGCTGATTGTCAATCCGCCTGGACTCATGACGTTCAGTCCCAATTACATACAAACCGCCCAAATCTTTTATCTCCTGGCTCTGATTTTTGGTAGCGCCTTCGCCTCCAAGCACAATATCAACCCCCCGGCCAGCCATATTAGTAGCCAAAGTTACTGCTCCCTTACTCCCAGCTTCGGCAATAAATTCAGCTTCACGAGCATGATTTTTTGCATTTAAAATATTATGTTTCACCCCTGCTTTTTCAAGTAAAAAAGACAACTGTTCATTTTTTTCAATCGATATTGTGCCTATTAAAACCGGCTGCCCGGCTTTGTTTCTTTGTTTAACATCTTCTATAACTGCATTAAACTTTGCGGTTTCATTTTTATAAATCAAATCAGGCTGATCAATCCTTATAGTCGGCTTATTTGTCGGCACTACTACCACTTCAAGATCATATATTTTAGAAAACTCTTCCGCTTCAGTCGCCGCTGTGCCAGTCATACCAGCCAGCTTTTTATACATCCTAAAATAATTCTGAAATGTAATCGTAGCCATGGTAACTGACTCCTGTTTAATCTCTACCCCTTCTTTGGCTTCAATCGCCTGGTGCAAGCCTTCAGAATAGCGGCGGCCATACATCAATCTGCCGGTAAACTCATCTACTATAATTATTTCCCCGTCCTTAACCACATAGTCCTTATCCCGTTCAAATATAACTTGTGCTTTTAAAGCCGCTTCAATATGGTGCACTTCACTGATACCGCCTTCAGTATAAATGTTTTCCATCCCCAGCCACTGCTCCATCTTTTTTATACCATCTTCAGTTAAAGTGGCTGCCCTCATTTTTTCATCCACGTTATAATCATCACCTAATTTTAATTTTGTCACTAAACTAGCAAATTTTCTATATTTGTCCGCTGCTTGTTCGGCCGGACCAGATATAATCAGAGGTGTTCTGGCCTCATCAATTAAAATAGAATCAACTTCGTCAATAATAGCATAATTAAGTTCACGCTGAACCTTTTGCTCCAGTGATTGAGCCATATTGTCACGTAAATAATCAAACCCAAACTCATTATTAGTGCCATAAGTAATATCACATTCATAAGCTTGTTTTCTGTTCACCGGCCTTAAATTCGGCATCTGTATCTCACTGCTATCCTCAAAATCATCCTCACTTTTATACAACGGATCATACATAAAAGCAGCCTGATGCACTATCACGCCCACGCTCAAACCCAAACGGTGATAAACTCCGCCAATCCAGCCGGCATCTCTTTTGGACAAATAATCATTTACAGTTATTACATGCACTCCGCAACCACTCAAGGCATTCAATGCGGCTGCCGGTGAAACTGCATATGAAGTCTTGCCCTCACCCGTCTTCATCTCCGCTATTTTTCCCTGATGCATTGCATAAGCGCCAATAAGCTGAACATCAAAATGGCCTTTTGTTTCCATATGCCTGGCTGCTGCCTGCCTCACAGCCGCAAACACTTGTGCTAGCAAATCATCCAATTTTTTTCCTTGCTTTAGCTGCTGTCTCCATTTTAAAGCCAATTCCGCCATATCGCCGTCAGACATATTTCTATATTCAGCCCCTAATTTATTAATCTGCTCCAATAATGGATCAAGTGATTTAATATATTTTTGATTTGGATCTCCAAAAAATTTTGACAATAAAGACATATTAATTTAAATCTAACTAAAAAAATACCTTTTAAATATTAATCATAACTTAAATTAACCTTTTGGGCAAAAAAAGCATATAAACAGCGCTAATTAAAGACAATAAAGCCATCACTAAAAAAATCGAATCAAACCCATGAATTTTAACCAAAAAACCACCAATAACAGCTGATACCGCTGGCACTAAATAAGCCATACCGTCATAAAAACTCCACTGCCAAACTGAATTACGCTTATCAATATGCTTGCCGTAAATAGAGTGAAACGCCGGCCAAAATAATGCTGCCGCCATACCAAGCAAAACCTGAGCCAAATAAAGCATCTGCACTTTATCAGCTAAATAATATGTTATATAAGCTAAGGCTACTATCAGCTGGGAGCATATTATCCCCCAGGCCGCATTCTGCTTTCTATTTTCCCATCTGCCGGCAGCGAAAGTTAACAATCCTGCTACTAAATAAAATACTGCCCAGGCATTAGAGGCTGTAGTTATATCCCCGCCTATCTTTTCTACGAAAATAGCGTAAATCGGGCTGAACATACCAAAAGCAAACATATAAAAACCACTTATAACTAACATTGCCCTTAAACTGCTGTTTATGATCGGCTTATCATAACGAAGTAAATGCCGTAAAAAATGATTCATAAAATTAAATTTTATCTTAATTATTGTTTATTAATCTATCGCCTATTTTATACACATCCCCGGCTCCCATAGTCATTACAATGTCACCAGCCTTAATATTATTATTTAAAAAATCAACTATATCGTCAAAATTATCATAATAAACCGCTTTACTATTTTTATTTATACTATTAATATCATCAACTAAATCCTGCCCGCTTATATCCCATTTATTTGTCTCCCGAGCCGCATAGATAGGAGCAATAATCAAATTAGGAGCCAAATTTAAACTATCTCTAAAGCTATCCCTAAAATCATTAGTTCTGGAATAAAGATGGGGTTGAAACACCAGCCATATCCTATAGATACCAAATTTATTCAAAACTGCTTTTAAAGTAGCTTCTATCTCGGTCGGATGATGAGCGTAATCATCATAAATCCGGACTCCTCTTACTTCGCCTTTAAATTCAAACCGGCGCCATACTCCTTCAAAACCATCTATCGCATCTTTAATTTCTTTAGGCTCTACTCCTAAAACTATAGCAGCAGTTATAGCCGCCATTGTATTATATATATTAAATCTGCCTGGGATTTTTAATTTAAAATTTATAGCTTCAATCTTCTTTACTACTCTTCTTGTAGCCACACTAGCTATATTATCATTACGACCAGTCAAAATTTTAAACTCACTAAAATCACTATTCATATTTATATCAATCGCCTTGAAATCGAGTTCATCCTTACTAGCCCCAAACTTCACCAAGCTTACTCCTCGTTTATGAAAAAATTCCTGCCGACTCAAAACCGCTGTTCTCACATTCTCGTCATCCCAATTAGCCACAATATAACCCCCGGGCCTGACTTGATCTATCAGTTGCATAAAACTTTTCCTAATTCTGACTAAATTATGAAAATAATCCAGATGTTCAGCTTCAATATTGGTGATAACTAAAATATCAGGAAAAAATTGTAGAAAATTATCCCTATACTCACATGCCTCTGACAATAAATAATTAGATTCGCCATAACGAAAATTATTTTTCCATTCTTTTATTTTAGTCCCCAAAAAAACAGTCGGATCAAAACCGGCTTGTTCCATTATAAGACCCAAAATTGAACTAGTAGTGCTTTTGCCATGCATGCCGGAAACAGCCACCACAAATTTATGCTCGCACAACTGGCCCAAAATCTGATATACAGACAACAATGGCTTGCCTAGCTTCTTTGCTTTTAAAAATTCGGGGTTATCCTGGCCAATCGCCACCGTGTACACCACCAAATCAACGTCAGACTCTATATTATCGCTATTATGTCCAACGCTGACTTGGACTCCTTTAAAACGTAAATAATCAAGCATATCATCATCATCCCGGTCAGAGCCACTAACTTGCCTGCCCTGTCCCAAAAAATACTGGGCTACTGAAGACATCATGATCCCACCAATACCAATAAAATGAATCTTATTTATTTTATCTAAATTTATCTTCATATATAATTATACCTACAAATCACTATTAATTCTTGGCAATTAGCTAAGTATTAAATCACCTATTTTTTCTTCAGCTCCCCATTTTATCACTTGATGAGCATTAAATCCCATTTTTTCCCTTATATCTTTATTATTAACCAATCTCTTGATATTATCAACCAAATTTTCAGCATCTAGATCTGATTGCTCGATTATACAAGCAGCTTTTTTCTGCTTAAAATATCTGGCATTCTCCTGTTGATGGCTATTTGGTATTGGTATTACTACAGAAGCTTTGCTTAAATAAGCTATTTCAGTTAGTGTTCCCATACCTGCCCGGGAAATAATCACCCAAGCTAAATTTAACACTTCGCTATTATCAGCTAAAAAATCAAATTCATGATAATTTTTATATCCTTTTTTATGTTGAATAAAATGATTTGATCTATGTTGCCCTGTTATATGCACCACCTGGCAAAATTCAGCTAACCGTGGTATAGCATCCAGCACTAAATCATTTATCACCATCGCTCCCCTGCCTCCGGTTTGCACTAAAACTACTGGTAACCCCGGATTTAAATTATATTTCTGGCACAAATCATTTCTTGATTTTTTCAAATCTAAATTTTTGACTAATTCCCTGACTGGGTTGCCGACCAATTTAACTTTTTTAGTATTAAAAGCTGCCGCTGTTTCGCTAAAACAAATTGTAATTTTACTGGCGCACCAAGCACACAATTTATTTGCTAATCCCGGCTTTACATCCTGCTGGTGAATAATAGACGGAATTCCTAAAAACCAACCAGCCCATACAACTGGAACTGCTATATAACCGCCAGCTGATAAAATAATATCGGGCTTTAACTTGGCCAAATATAAAAATGATTGCAAAAATCCAATCTTAATCCTTAATATATCAGAAAAATTTTTCCAACTAAAATAACGCCGCAGCTTACCGCTATAAATTGGCTTAAAATCAATATTATTTTTCTCAACTACTTTTCTCTCCGGACCGTCTTTAGTCCCTATCCAAAAAAAATCAATTCCCGGCTGTTTAAATTTCAAATAATCCCCCATTGCTAAAAGAGGGGTTACTGATCCCATTGTGCCTCCGCCTACAAATAAAACCTTCATAAAAATAAACAATAAAATAATAAATCAAATTTTTACCTTTCTATGTATAATATTCCTAAACCGCCTAGAAGCATTGACATTGTTATACCTAGATATATTAACCACCAGACCGATCGCAGCCATTAAAGCTGCCATAGCCGTACCGCCATAACTTACCAATGGCAAAGGCAATCCAGTCAAAGGCAACAACTTAATCATAGCCCCAATATTAACAAAAAACTGACTAATAATCCAAACCCCGACTCCAGCCCCAAGCAACTTGCCGAAAATATCAGGTGCTGACAGTGATATTTTTATTATACGATAAAATAAAAACAAAAATAAAACTAATACCAAAACCATGGCAACAAAACCAAGCTCTTCTGCCATAATCGCAAAAATAGAATCCCCAGCCACTTCGGGCAAATATTGAAATTTCTGCCTTGAATGACCCAACCCAAGGCCAAACCAACCACCAGATCCAACCGCAACCAATGCTTGTTTAATATGATAACCTATACCCTGTGGATCAATATTTGAATCAAAAAAAGCGGCTATTCTCTGCATCCGATAAGAAGCTACGGCCACAAGCCCGGCCAATCCGCCAATACCAGCAATTAAAACCAAAATTAAATGCTTTATCCTGGCTCCAGCCAAATAATAAACTATTAAGCTAATAATTAAAATAATAAACATTGTGCCTGTATCCGGCTGCGCTATTATCAAGCCGGAAACCAACCCCAAATAAAACAAAAATGGCAATAATCCTTTAGTCGCACTGGTAATATTATCTCTATTTTTATCTAACCAAGCTGATAAAAAAATTAAAAAAGTAAACTTTACTAATTCAGACGGCTGGAGCGAATATCCAAAAATATTTATCCATGATCGGGCCTTCCCATATGAAGCCCCAAGGCCAGGTATAAAAACCGCTATCAAAAAAACAATTGAAAATATAAAAAATAAACCTGAAAAATTTTTCCATTTCCTATAGTCTATCCGGCTAAATAAAAAAAACAACACCAGTCCGGGCAAAAAACCATTTAATAACTGATGTTTAAAATACCAGTAGCTGTCCTGAAATTTGTCATAACCCAAAACAGAAGTGGCTGAAGACAGCATTACCAATCCGAATATTAATATTAAAAAAAAAGAAATTATTAACCCGTAATCAGGCTGATGGACTAAATTTTTCATAAAAATAATAACCCGTGACTAATAATTACCAATAGCCATTTAATATAAAGTATCTAAATTTATTCTTAGCTTTTTTTATTTCTTAATTCAAAAAACTAGCCTGAAATCCATTTTTAATCAACTCATTAATCTGTTTTTGATTAAACACTTTACGATCTAATAATTCGACTATTAATTTCTGTAAATTAGTATTAAAAAATTCAGGATCATCAGTATTTAAGGTTAATTTAACCCCAGCTTCATACAATATATTGTATATTTTTCTCATTTCTTGATAATCCTTTATATGCCCGATTAATAAATTTGTTGCTGGGCAAATTTCTAAATAAATATTCTTGTCCGCCAACTGTTTCATTAACTGCTTATCTCGCCAGGCTAAAAATCCATGGCCAATTCTATCTGGTGATACTTTATCAACATACATTTTCATTTCAGAAAATTCGCCTTCTTCTCCAGTGTGTATGGTCACACCCAGACCGTTTCTTTTAGCGTCTATAAAAATATCCACCAACTCATTAGGCTTAAAACCATCTATTTGAGGTCCAGCCAGATCAATGCCGACCACACCCCTTGATTTATATTTTTTAGCCTTCTCATACATAATTCTATTAAGCCTATAATCAAACTCTCTATCCAAAGCGATTATCAATCCAGCTTTTATCTCAGGAAACTCAAGTAATGATTTTTCAAGCCCCCTAATCGCAGCCAATATGATATAATCTAAATCACGCTCACCAGCCCGATTTCTTTTCGCTGGACAAAACCTTAATTCATGGCAGACAATATTACTGTTTCTATAAGCGCCGCTAAGAGTATGATGCACGGCCGGCTCTACTGCAATCGGAGATGACTGAATCAACTCACTTAATCTAAATAACTCTTTGTTAATATCAAAAAAATTATTATACTCTCCTTTCTGTTTAATTGTCATTAACTCCTCAAAATCCCAATAATTTTTTACTGGGAGCTTAATCCCCTGCTCGTGAGCTAAAGACCACATTATATGAGGCTGCACTGACGCTCCTAAATGAGAATGCAATTCGGCCAATTTAGGTTTTTCTCCATTCATATTATTATCTATTACTTAATAATTGGGCGCTTTTTTAATTATCTCCACTGTATGAGGGTGTGACTCTCTATATCCAGCGCTGGTTATTTGAATAAAATTTGCCTTTAAAGGTAAATCTGATATTTTTTTTGCTCCTAAATAACCCATTCCAGACTTAAGTCCGCCTATCATCTGGTAAACCGCATCTTTTAGTTTACCTTTATAAGGCACGACTGCCTCTACGCCTTCGGGCACATATTTCCTAGATTTGGATTGAAAATATCTATCAACGGATTTCCCCTTTGTCATTACTGCCAATGAACCCATACCGCAATACTCCTTATATCTTTTACCTTTTATTACAACAACCCTGACTGGTGTTTCCTCAAGTCCTGCTAACATCGAGCCTAACATAACTGCTCTGGCTCCGGCTGCTAAAGCTTTGACTATATCACCTGAATATTTTAAACCACCATCAGCTATTACCGGAATATTCTTTCGAGCCACTGCCTTAGCTACATCCATAACAGCAGTCAATTGGGGGACACCAACCCCAGCTACTACTCTAGTAGTGCAAATAGAACCCGGCCCAACCCCAACCTTAAGCACATCCACTGCCTTTGATAGTTCAACTGCTGCTTTAGCCGTGGCAATGTTACCACCAATTACCAAAGCCCTAACTCTTTTTTTAATTTTAGCCGCATCATTAATCACGCTTTTTTTATGAGCATGGGCGCAATCAACCACAATCACATCAGCTCCAGCCCGATCAAGTTGCAATGCCCTGTCTATATCATGAGGTCCTACTGCAGCCCCGACCAATAATTTATTTTTCTTTACTTTTAAAACCATCTTAAGCTGATCTTCTGCTGTATTAGAACGGTGGATAACACCCAAGCCACCCAACTTAGCCAGCTCAATCGCCATTTTATCTTCTGTTACTCTATCCATCGCAGCTGATAAAATCGGAATTTCCAGCTTCACTTTACTTCCTAATTTGATACTAATATCGGCTTCACTTGGGCTAATATCAGAACTTTGTGGCGCTAACAAAACATCATCATAAGTTAATCCAAGTTTCATATATTTCAAAAAAATTAACTTCAAATAAAAATTAGTTCAAATCCAATTCATTTAAAATATCGGCTGGTATTGGCGGTTTATCGCCAGCCAAACTCTTGCCTGGATATCTCCAAGCCGAAATTATCTTAATTAACCCGTCTTTTAACTGATACATTATCCAAACCTCATATGGATGCTGTTTTGAACCAGCTGGTTGCATCGCCGCCATGGTATCAGGAGCTATTCCAAATTCAACCCGATACGGATGACGGTAAACCCTTTTAAGTCTTGATTCGGATAAATTATAATATTTCATTTTTTCCCGGGAATGCTTGGTCCAAAAAAAATTTTTAGTCTTATTTTTTAACCACATTTTAAATTCCAACGCACATTACGCCAATTAATCCAACTATTAAACATGTCTCCTGTTTTGTCATAATTGTCTTAAAAAATTTTATGAGCAAAAATAAAAATGCGTAACATTAAATTCTAAAATAAACTATTTCCTTTTTTCAAGTTTAACTATTACTTCTTTTTCCTCGCCCCGATGATAAACATTTAATTTAATCTCATCGCCGACACTATGCTCTAGCACTGCCTTTGATAAGGTATAACCACCTTCAAGCTTTCTGCCATCAACACTTAAAATAATATCATTCTCAACTATACCTGCTTTATCAGCCGGACTTCCTGGTATTACCGCCAGGTCATCTCTTTCCTGCCCACGGAGCACTAAAGCGCCATAATCGAACAAAAGTTGATTCTTATCCTGAATAGCTTTATTTATCATCATATATCGGACTCCTATCCAAGGCCGTAATATCTCACCGTATTTTTCCACTGAATCAACTACTTTTTTAACATCATTAATTGGTAATGAAAACCCTATATTTTCAGACGCATGGGCAACAGCTACATTAACCCCGATCACATCACCCTCGAGGTTCAGCAATGGACCGCCTGAATTTCCCGGATTAATAGCCGCGTCAGTTTGAATCACTCCTGACAATTGTTCAGCCTGGCCGAACCCGGACGAAGCAGTAATTTCACGCTGCAACCCTGATATCACTCCGGTACTGACCGTGTTCCTATATTCACCCAAAGCATTGCCAATCGCAATTACAGTCTGGCCTACTTTTAAATTACTAGAATCGCCTAAACCTAATTTTGGCAACCCAATTTTATTTATTTTCAAAACCGCAATATCATTTACCGGATCCCGAGCCAAAATTTCAGCTTCATATTTTTCCTCATTATTAGTTAATACTGTATATTCAGCATCTTCATCGCTGACTACATGCTTATTAGTAATTATCATCCCGTCTTCTGAAATAATAAAACCAGTCCCTCCGCCAATCTCTCTTTTTTCAGTCCCGTTCTGTCTATATCTCGGCACTTGAAAACCAAAATCATCTCCAAAAAACTGATCAAAAAAACCGTCTCCAAAAGGGTTATATTGCTCGTAATATTGTTCCATTTTAGGCAGATCCTTTGTTACGATTATACTCACTACGGCTTCACTAGCTCGCTCCACTATTTCAGTTACTAAATCCTCTTGTTTTAATATTCTTACTTCTCCGCCATCAAAACCAGCCTGATTATTATCGTTTTGTTCTTTCTGTCTCTCTAAAATATCCCTGACCAAATTATTCTCCTGATTGCCTGAAGATAAATCCTGTTTTTGACCTAAAATATTTGACTTAACCCAAGGTCCCCAGTTTTCGTATTGTGTCGTGCCAAGCACAATCATCCCCCCGCTTAAAACCAAATTAACCACTAAAATCACCGCCACTAAAATAACTAATTGCCTCTTATTAAATATGAAACTTGCGCCTGGTCCTATGTCCTTTTGTTTTTTAATTTTAGAACTTCGGCGCTCCTGTGTTTTAGTATCATTAATTAAACTCATATATTTATATTATTTTATTAATTTATATTGCATATTTTACAGCTTTGCACTGCTAAAAAATAATTTATCCCTTTCATCCTATTAAAATTTAAGTTATAAATATTATAAAACTTATATAAAAAAATATCAACTATTATTAATTTCTGATTTATACTCAACCCCACTGCCAACTACAATCACATATTCACCTTTAACCGGATCAGCTGAAACCTTTATCAATACCTGATCAATAAAACCTCGATAAATATTCTCAAAACTTTTAGTTAGCTCGCGGCAAACCACAAAAAACTTATCCTGGCTTAAAATATCAGCCGACAACTGCTTCAAACTTTGTAATGTTTTTAATATCCTATATTTAGATTCAAAAAAAACCACTGTATTTCTTTCTGCCAATATTTGGGCCAAAAACTTTTTCCTTCCTTTTTTATGAGGCACAAATCCCATAAATAAAAATCTGTCTGCCGGCAATCCTGATATTGACAAAGCAGTAGTAACCGCTGATGGCCCTGGAATCGGCTCTATTTTAACCCCAGAACCAAAAACTGACACTACCCGAGCCACTAATTTATTACCCGGATCAGAAATACCAGGCGTGCCAGCATCAGTTATTAAAGCCAATTTCCTGTCCTGTTTTAATAAATCAATAATATAATCTATTTTACTATCCCGAGAATGCTGGAAATAACTTATAACTTTAGTATTAATCTTAAATCTATCTAATAATTTTCTACTTACCCTAGTATCTTCTGCTAAAATAAAATCAACTTCGCGCAATATACGCAAAGCCCTGGCAGAAATATCTTCTAAATTACCTATTGGTGTCGCTACAATATACAACATAAAAGCATTAAATCATAAAAGCATAAAATATCAAAACCCTCTCTGCTATTATTAACTCTTATAAGCCTTTTTTAACTTCTTAACCTTCTTTCACAAAGCCACCCCTTCTTTTTCTTTCAAAAAATCAAATACATATACGCTAATGGCAGCCGCTACTGGAACCCCCAAAAGACCTCCCACCACTCCTCCTAGCTTAAATCCAACCATAATGGCCATTATAACTACAATCGGGTTTAAACCCACTACCCTCTGCATCAATTTTGGCACCACAATATTATTCTCAATTTGCTGAACTACTATATATAGCACACCCACTAAAACAACTTTCCAAAAAGAATCCCCAAAGGCCACTAATAGCGCTGGTAAAGCAGACAGCCAAGGGCCTACATAAGGCACTATTTCAAAAATTCCAGCCACCAATGCCAATAAAAGTGCGTATCTAACACCAAGCAAGGATAATCCAATATATACCAAAGCCCCGACAAACAAACATAATAGCAACTGACCGCGAAGCCATAAACCTATCTTTAATTCCATCCTATCGATCAAATTCATCACATAAGAGCGAGATTTTGCTGGAGTTAAAAATTTAACGAATTTTTTCAATGCATCTTCTTCTACTGTAATATAAAAAGTAATCACCAATACTACTAATAAAGAGAATAAACCGCCAAATATATTAGTGATAGTAACAAACACGCTTTTAGTCGTCTGCGCTAAAGTTAAACTCAAACTCTCAAGAGTGCTGATAATAGAATCATTACCTACTTCCTGACTGCCTTCAATCGTCTTATCCTGCAGGCTATGGATACCAATTGATATTTTTTCATAATAAGCCGGTATGCTTCTTGCAATCTGGCCTACCTGTTCTGTCACTGGCGGAATCATCATCACTAACACCAAGCTGAATATAGCTAATAAAACCAAATAAATCATCAATACAGACACCCCGCGCGGTATTTTATATTTCTGTAGCCAATCTATCCACGGATCAATCGCAGCCGCAAATATAATCGCTACAAATAAAAGCGCTAAAGTATCCCTGATAATATATATAAAAGTAGCTGCCAACACTACCACTGCCACCTTTATAATAGAAGAATATGTTAGCTCGGTAATAGCTTTTGTCCTCGGCATATATTTTAAAATTAGTGGATGATTAAAAACACAAATGTAAAACTAACCCTAACTAAAACTATCAAACTGCCTTTAGAAACCTAATTTTATCCTTATTAGTAAACGGCCCTATTATAGCCATGTTTAATCTGTCTTTTCTGAATAAATCTTTAGCTAACTTAATTATATCATTTTGAGACACTTTTAACAATTTTTTAATTCTTTGTTCTGGTGTTTGTATTTTGTTGTAAAACAAACCCTGAATCCCATACCATATCGCCATATTGTCACTGTTGTCCATCTGTAAACTAATATTACCCCTGATGTGTTCCTTAGCCTCTCTAAGTTCAGTCATAGTCACTTTTTGCCTAGTCATTTTAATCACCTCCTCCATAATCGCCCCAATCGCCAATTCAATTCGATTAATATTCAAACCAGCGCTGACACCCACCATACCAACATCTTGAAATTTTTCTATAAATGAATGGACTGCATAACACAAACCATGTTTCTCTCTCACATTTAAAAACAACCTTGAACTCATACCACTACCTAATATAGTATTTAAAACAGCCAAAGCGGCTTCGCTTTTATGGCCATAACCAATTGAGGGGAAAGCAATACATAAATGAGCTTGGTCTGTTTTTTTATGGCTAACCATAATCCTAGCTCTTTTCTGCTTGCCTGTAACTTTACTGAATTTATGTCTTTTCTTATTAGTCCAATTATTAAAATAATGCTCAACTTGGTGTTGTAATTTAGCATAATTAACCTTACCAGCAGCAACCACGACAATATCTCTAGACTGATAATTTTCATTTATATAATTGAGTAAATCATCCCGATCAAAAGAACGAATGGTTTTTTTATTGCCAATAATATCACGGCCCAAAGAACTATTAGGCCAAGTTAAATTCATAATCAAATCATATATATATCTCATTGGAGTATCTAAATACATATTCAACTCCTCAATTACAACCCCTTTCTCCCTTTCAATTGCATCCGGATTAAATAAAGAATTATTCATCATATCAGCTAGAACATCCAAACCTCTAACCTGATGTTTTTGAGGCACTCGGTTGTAAAAAAAAGTATATTCTTGCGAAGTTGACGCATTAGTATATCCGCCAATGCCTTCAATCGCACGTGACAAATCAGCCGGAGTTGGCCTCAACTTGGTTCCCTTAAAAAATAAATGCTCTAAAAAATGAGAAATCCCGGATTGCCTTGCGGTCTCATACCTAGAACCAGTCTTTACAAAAATCCCAGTAGTAACTCCATGGGAATTAGGTATTGGATTTACTACTAACCTAACTCCATTTTTTAATTTTTTTATCTTATGCATACAACTGACATTAAATCCTGCCTATAATAATATTATAGCACAAAAATATATATTAACCCTGTTTTGTTAATATAAAATTGACTTTAAAAACACCATTTGCCCTATTTTATTCATAAATAGTAATTAGTATAAAGCTTATTATAATATTTAGCCGTCAATATTAATTTTTGTATTTCACCTAATGGGTGAAATACAAAATTAAACCAAATCAATCTACAAAGGCAAATAACATTATTCATAAATAATTTGGGTTTACAAATAATTCAAACTAAACCTATATTTTTAAAAAGGGCCATAAAAACACCCTTTAATTTTATATATAATCTAAAATAATATTACACCGATCAAGCTAACCGCCAAAACAGGATAAAAAATAATTAATATCAAAACTAAATTAATTATTTTCCATTTTTTATTTTAACCAATTCGCGGAAAAGCACCATTTCTTTAAATAATTTATTGGAATAAAATAAAGCTATTTGAGCCGCTAACTCATTGGGTAATTTTTTAGACATATCTTTATACCCCAATTTTCTAGCTTGTGAAATTATTCGATCCGAAACTGTTTTTTTGCTATCTATCATCTCATCTAAAGGTGAAAAAATATCATTATCATCTTTATTTCCCAATTCTTTCGCCAACCATAATAACCTCTTGCAATATCTATAAATTCTGTCGTCATCAAATCCTTTATAAAAAGCTGCCGGCTGCAAATCTGTCTTGATGTATGTAAATGGCGGAATTAAAATTTTATCGCCACTATATTTAAACGGCTCATCAATAGCAACATCAGACACTTCTACTCTAATAAAATTATCCTGAATAATTCTCAATATATTCTGAATAATCTGTGATACTGCCAATAAAATTAGCGGGGTATTAATATCAGTTCCTCTCATCTCTAAAGTGCCGTGATAACTTACCCGTAGTGGTGTCCAATTAGCTTCTAAAATCGATTTATAATCCGGATGTTTGCTCTCGGGCACTCCATTGTTTTCCAAAATATACTTCCATTGTTGAAACATTTTTTCAGTAAAATTAACCAAATCAGTTCCAGTGTGCTGATACCGAGGCAACTCTCCATATTCCGGAAAAATATTATACAAACTAGGACTAAAACCTATATCCCTATCACCCCTCCAGGCCAATGCCCTGGCATCTTTGCCAACTAACTTTCCCTGAAAAAAAGGTGATGATTGTGCGAACACAGACAAACCCGGATCAGCTGCAATTAAAAAATTATAGCAATTAACCAAACTCTCCTTATGCTTTGATTTAATCCTCTTTTTTAATTTTAATTTTTTAAAATCAAACACCCCCCAAGGCAAAGCATAATGTATATGCATACCGCAACAACGAGCCGCCTGTTTATATACATTTCTGCCAAACAAATTTTCCTCTGTCTTATAATGCCCGTGCTGCCTTATTTTAGGATTAAAACTTCCCGGATAAGTCCCCAACGGGCAAACTGAAACTTTTTGCTGATCAGCTATATAAAGCAAACTCTCCAAATTAAAAGCCAAAGATTGTAAACTATCAATCCCTTCTAGATTAGGATAACAGCCGACTTCAATCATATTTTCACCAGCCTCTTTGGTAATACCATAATCGTTTCCGTTATTATCAACTTGGGATAAAATCTTATCGGCAAAATTAACTATTTTCCCGTTTTTATTTATAATAAAAAACTCAACCTCGGCACCGATAGTTGATCTTTTTTGGACAGAATGAGTCCGCGATAATATCTTTTTCAATTTATTTTTTCCTGCTGTTTTTTTCTCGTCCGTATTTTTACTAACACTATTTTCCCTGAATTTTTTTGTTGAAAAATCAATCATAATTTATCATCATCATAACACAACTAACAACAAAATCAACCTTAAAATAAATTAATTAATCAAAATATATACTAATATTAAACAAAAAAATAAAAATCTTATCCACAACCATATAAAAAATTCAACCCAAAATCGGGATGCCGGGAGTTGAACCCGGGTCACACGCACCCCATGCGCGCATACTAGCCGTTATACTACATCCCGAAAATAAATTTTCAATCCAATGAATTAAAAATTGTAAAAAACCCTATGGCCAATTATCCCTTAATCAAGTTCCATGGATTTAATCCGGATCTGCTATTTATCTTAGCTCTAAAAGCAATCTAAATCACTTTCAGCTAATATTGGCTAAAACCGGTATCGCCCGTAAAATTAATTATTTACAAATAATTAATCCAATCACGGACTGCCATAAAAACCTATTTGACGAACCTAGAAAAAGAGACATTGTTTACCATAGGGCATTTATATTATAACACTAAAATTAATAAATCAAAACTGCAGTAAAAATCATTTCTTGATGGTAAATACCCGATTAGTCTCAAATTTAATCCATTCATTATTAATATAATTTTTAATTTGAACTTTAAACCGATCCAAATTAAATCTTTCTGCGTGCTGTTTAATTAAGGTTGAATCATATTTTTCCGGTTTAAAATAAATAATCTTATTCGCTAAGCACTCCCAAGTCTGTTCTTCAAAAAATTCACCCGTTTGGTGCGACACCACCGTCTCGATAGCACCACCCTTAAAATATGCTATTACCGGACGGCCAGATGCCATTGATTCTATCGCAGTTATTCCAAAATCTTCCACTTGCGGATATATAAATGCAATTGCCTGGCGATAAAGTCTTGACTTCACACTGTCACTAACATTCCCCAAAAATTCTATATTTTTACCAGCCATTTTTTTTAATTTTGAATATTCAGGCCCATCCCCAAAAACTTTAAGCTTAATCCCGAGTTTAGTAAAAGCCTTTACTGCTACGTCATATCTTTTATAACCGACCAGCCGGCCACCAATCAAATAATAATCACCTAAATTTTCATCAATATAATATTTATCTGTTTCTACCGGGGGATAGATTACTTTTGAATCCCGATTATAATACTGTTTTATCCTCTGTTGCACCGCTTTAGAGTTGGCGATAAAAACGTCCACTCTCTGCGCTGCCACCAAATCCCAATTTTTCAAACTACGCAGAAAAATTGGTATAATTTTTTTCACTAAATAACTATAACCTAAATCTTTTATATATTCACTGGCTCCATGCCATAGATAACGAGTCGGGGTATGGCAATAACATATATGCATTGTATTTTTTCCGGTAATAATCCCTTTAGCCATGGAAGAGCTTGAGCTTAAAATTACATCCGCTCCCTTAACGCCAAATGATTCTATCGCTTGAGGCATTAAGGTTAAATACCATTGATATTTACTAATCGCGGCTGGCATATATTGCAACCATGATGTCTTTATTTTTTCCGCTGGGAAAATCCTATCCAATTTACGATCATACACTAAAACAAAAACAGGACTATCCTGATAGATCTCCTGGAAACTTTGTAATACTTTTTCCGCCCCTCCCATCTGGATTAAATAATCATGCGCTAGCACAACTCGCATAAAATCATTAAATTATTAAAACATTTTAACATTATAACACCTAATCTCTAATCTTCGCCTACAATCTCCCTCCAATAATTCACCACCTCTTTCACTTGCCTATTGTAATCAAATCTTTTAACCACATCATCATAAAAATTCTTCCCCATCTTGACTCTCAAATTATCATCTTGAAGTAATTTAAGCAATTTTTGCTGCAACTGTTCTTGATTATTAACGCCCACCAAAAAACCAGTCTTATCATCCTTAATAATCTCTTTGGCTCCAGTGGTTTTTGAAGCAACAACTGCTTTCGATGCCATTGCAGCCTCAAGCAACACCTTACCCAGACTCTCGTGCCTTGATGGTAACACAAAAATATCAGCCGCATGAAAATAATTAACTAACATTGATTTAGATACATGGCCCAGCAATTTAACTTCATCAGTCACCCCAATCTGAAGCCGAAATTTATCTATTTTATTATAATCCCGACCAGATCCTGCCAACAGTAAAACCGCATCTTTATACTTATATAATAACTGCTTAAAAACCTTAATTAATAAAATAATATTTTTTTCCTGTCTAATTTTTCCGGCCCATAAAATAATTTTTTTGCCCTTATATTCAGATTTTATGCTAGATACTGTCTCTAAATCAGGCTGTTTAAAATAATCCAAATCAACTGGGGTTGATACCACTTTTATCTTATGCTTCAAAACTCCAGCTTTTATCAACTTGCTTTTAATCCCAGCTGATACTGTGCGGATATAATCCGCTCTGTTAATTACAAATCTACTAATAACCAACAACCCTAATCTTAAATAATTTTCTTGCCACCAATAACTATTACTCCAAAAATCACCGTGAAAATGAACCAACAATTTACTCTTTAATATTTTTTTTAGCCGCAAACCCGCTAGCCCAGTTAAAAACGGATCTTGGCACACTACTAAATCATAATTAAACTTATGTCCCAATCCCTTAGCTAATTTTATTGAATCAAAAAACATTCCCAACTTACTATTAGAATTAGTTGGATATATAAAAACATTTTCAGATAAATTAGCGTCCTGATAATTTCCAAACGAAAAAACTATTATATCCAACCTGTCAACATTGCTCCCATAGTCAATATGCCTTTTGACTGCATCGCCAGTGGTTACTTTCGCGCCTGCCAGTGCTAAATCAGTTGAAATCATTAAAACTTTCATATTAAAAAATTAGTATTAACGGTTAAATATTATAATAAGCTTTATACTAATTACTATTTATGAATACAAGGGGTTAAACTAACTTTTTTATTTTAGACACTAGTTCCTCCATACTGTAATCAATCTTAGCTAAATAATCTTTAGCTCCCAATTTTATCCCCCTTTTGCGGCTGGCGTCATCGGACAAATTAGAAATAATCACAATCGGAATATCTTTATAATCCTGTTCTGATTTTACCCTTTGCAAAAAATTCCAGCCATCCAATTTTGGTAGCACAATATCCAAAACCACTATATCAGGCTTGACCTCCAACAACAACTTTAATGCCTTCTCGCCATCACTAGCCACAAAAGTTTTAAAACCCTCAATCGCCAACTGGGATTGTAAAGCATACAAAAGCGCAGTTTCATCTTCAACAATGAGAATTTTCTTTTTCATATATTTTAAATAAATAACTCATATTATACAAATTAATAATTCTGACAAAACAAAACCAAAAAATGCATAACATCAGTAAATAATAACCATAGTCTATTTCTATATTATCACCAATTCCATAAAAATTCAAAATATGATAATATATTAATATAATCACTAAAAACAAAAACATGCATCCAGATAATAAAAACAGCCACCAAAAAAATAACCACTTAAATGTAAATCACCTGCCGTCAAGCTCCAAACTACCAGCAGAAGTTGAAAAACATAAATTTTGGGAAAACCCATCCTTTCTTTTTGTTTGTATGGGTGTATTAACTATAGTTGCCATGATCGGCACTTATTTTATTGCCCAAAGATATGACGACCCAATGATAGTTATCGGTAGTATTTCACTGGTAACCAGTATTACCACTCTTATTGGTGGTTTGGTCATTAAAACAATAGATCAGCTAGCAAAAGCAAACCGGATGAAGACTGAATTTGTTTCTATTGCCTCACACCAATTGCGCACTCCTTTATCTATAATCAAATGGTATGTGGAATTCTTATCTCAAAAAGAACGGCAAAAAAATATGGACCCCAAAGAAATAAACTACATTAAAACCATTGCTGATTCAAACCAAAGAATGATTAAATTAGTCAATGATCTGCTTGATATCTCCCGCATAGAAGGTGGCCGGATGCAAGTGCAACCTCAAAAAACTAACATTGTCGAACTATGCCAAAACATAATCAAAGAAAACCAGCCTTATGCTGAAACCAAAAAAGTTAAAATCAGTTTTAAATATGACCAGTCAATTCCGCTTTTAATGATAGACTCTAAAAGAATAAATATAGTTATAGATAACCTGATTACAAATGCCATTAAATATTCAAAAGAGAATAACGACAAACAAATATCAATTGAATTATCTCATAAGGAAAAAAGTAATAAAATCCTCTTTAGTATATCGGACAATGGCGTTGGCATCCCGGACAAAGACCAAAAAAAAATATTCAGAAAATTTTTCCGCGCCAACAATACTCTAAAACTACAAACAAGTGGCACTGGACTTGGGCTTTTTATCGCCAAAGCTATTGTCGAATCCCATAAAGGCTCAATTTGGTTCGTTAGTAAAGAAGGCCAAGGCACTACTTTTTATATACAACTGCCTATCCATAAAAAAAATAAATAAAATTTACCCGCGATATAAACATTAAATATTAAGTATTTCTAATATCGTCCATCAAATCCATATAAAATTTTAAATTATGCATTGTAGCTAGCCTCTGCCCCAGAGGTTCTTTTATTTTAAACAAATGATGTAAATAGCCAGCACTGTAACTTTGGCACAACTCACAATCACAATCATGGGCAACAGGCTCAAAACTATTTTTGTATTTAGAGTTATTAATATTAACTATACTGTAAAATTTTGGAAATTTAAAATTGGAAATTGGAAATTTTTTATAAATTGTATCTTGTATCTTGGGGCTTATTTGCTTCTTGCCTGCCGTGCCGGTAGGCAGGTATCTTGTATCTTGCCTCTTGACATAAAGTCGTCCGTGCCTGGCTTCGCGAGTAGGTATTACGCAGTCAAACATATCCCACCCCATATGAGCACATCTTAAAATATGCTCGGGATTGCCTATACCAAGCGCAAATCTCAACTTATCGTCTGGGATTAAATCAGCTGTTTGCTGTAATATGCCTTCCATAAAAATACCATTTTCATCCACTGGCCTGGCCCCAAAACCATATCCGTCAAAATCCAGCTTAATCAACTCTTCAGCGCACCTCCTCCTCAAATCTAAATCCTTTCCGCCTTGTATTACCCCAAATAGCAACGGCCTGTTATAATTATAGATTTTTAGTTTTTTATCTTTTATTTTTTTATTATACTCCTTTCTACACCTCCTCGCCCAGCTAATAGTTCTCTCCACTGACCTCTCTAAATCTTTCCGACTAGAATTATTAGGCGGACAATCGTCAAGACAAACCATTATATCCACTCCCAAATCAAACTGTATTTTGATTGACTTTTCCGGAGTCAATATGTGTTTACTCCCATCTACTGGCGACTTGAATATAACCCCTTTATCGCTAATTTCTCCCATCTTCGACCTACTCCCCTTATTTCCCCGATGTATCAATGAAAAAACCTGATAACCGCCGCTATCTGACAATAAAGGTCCGGGCCAATTGATAAAATCATTAATCCCTTTAAATTTAGATATAACATCAACTCCTGGCTGCAAATATAAATGAAACGTATTTACTACCATTGATTGCACGCCTAAATCCATAACCTCTTCAGCCCTAATTAATTTTACATTACCGCGAGTCGCATCGGGCATAAAAACAGGAGTTTTAATTTTTCCATGCCCAACTTTTAAAATACCTTTGCGCAACTTGCTTTTTTTATTTTTTTTAATTAATTTAAACATAAACAAGTTCAAAAATAAAAAGGAGATAAGGAGAATGAAAAAAAGAATTTATTTTCTTCGCCGCAAAGGGGGCCATGAAAAAAGAAAGCGGCCTCGTTCAAAAACTGTGCAAATAATTTTTTGCGTAACTTGCGGAAAATCTTTCTGCAATCAAAAAATAAAAAAAACAAAAAAATATAAAACTATACGCAAAAAGGTAAACTACTTCGAATGCCCTTTCTGCCGAGAAAAACGCTAATTTAAGAACAAATGCCTAGCGTTTTTAATTATAAAACTCATATTAAACCAATCAACCTAACTGCTAAAAATAAATCCTATTTTATCACAATTATTTTTAAAAACTTCGACAAACAAAAATGCGTAACATCGATTACAGATTTAAAACTTTGGAATCAAACCCAAAATCATACTCCTTAAAAACCCTACGGACTTTAATTCTTGGTTTAAAATTCCTTTTAACTCATCATCTAAAATTTTATTCAACTTTCCCAACTTTCCATATATACCCTGATTATTTATTATTTCAGCTACTACTCTGTTTACCATAAAATCTATTTCATCTTTTAAGCCAATGTGTTTTTTCTCTCTTGGATTAAACCCGAGTAAATCAAGTAATTTAAACCCAAAAACTATCCTAATAATTGGGTATTTAACATTGGATATCGAAATCTGTTTGGAACTTAAATTTTGTAATTTGGGACTTTCTTGTTTATTGTATCTTGTATCTTGTATCTTGTTTAAATATTCCAACCCCTTCCTTAATAATTCATACACCTTTTCATCCTTCTGCCCCTCCCCCACCAATCTATCCACCAACTCGATCATATAACTAGCATAAGCTAATTTAATTAAATTATATTTAATCCCGACAAAAAAATTCACAGTTTCAGCGCCGATTAGTTGATTAAATAACCTGCCTTTAACAACAGACAATAAGCATAAATTAACCGGCTCTAAATGGCCGGCCAATTTGCTTTTTATTCTTTTAGCTCCCCGCGCCTGCAACTTGATTCTGCCATGCCCTCGTGAATAAACTGTTACCAACAAATCATTTTCCCTAAAATCCTCCCGCCGCAAAATTATTGCTTCTAGATCGTAATACATATTCACCCTATCAAATAAGATTTGAGCCTATTTTTAATAAACATTTTACCGTAATGCGTTTTTAGATACTTTTCTCTATGAGTCGCATCTTGTTGATTTAGACACGCTTCATAATATATCAGCTTTAACGGTCTTCTATCCCTAATAGATTCTACTAGTCCTTTTTCGTGTTGCTCAAATCTTAATTTTAAATTTTTTATATAACCTGTATAAAATTTATTATCTTTTAATAATTGTAAAATATATACACAATAAAACATATTTTTATGGCAAAAAATTTAAAATTATTTGACGGGGCAAGCTTCAATTTTAATCCCCACCTCAACCTCATTCACCTTCACCTTTTCTAAATCCTCATCCACTCTTTTTATTTTATCCGCCAGCACTTGTTTTCTAATTTCCTTATTATATTCCGCCATAACATCACTCATTGCCTCATCATCCCACGTATATCTAACCTTCACTTTATCTTGAACAGTCAACTTCATCTTTTTTCTTATATTATTAATTGCCCTCACCAGCTCTCTCACCATCCCTTCTTTTTTGAGCTCTTCTGTAATCTCCATATCGAATTCTACCTTCAACTCCCCCTCCCCTTTTTCCTGCTTTACTTCCTTCACATTCAACTCATCTTTTATAAGTTCAACATACTCATCTGATAACTGATAATTGATAACTGATAATTGACTTAAGGGCTGCCTTACTTTTATCCCCGCTTCTGCCCTTTTGGCTAATCCCAGTTCCACTACTTGCCTGGTAATCGTCATATAATCCAACACTTTTTGGTCAATCAATTCTTTCCTCACTTCTGGCCACTCCTCCAAATGCACCGACTCCTTTCTGCCTTTTAACTCTTGATAAATATGTTCTGCCAAATAAGGCATAAACGGCGCCATTACTCTGGCCAAATGGAACAGAACGTGACGCAATGTCTTTAAAGCTCGCAATTTATCTTCTTTGTCCTCCCCCTTAAATCTATCTCGTGAACGCCTCACATACCAAGTCGACAAATCGTTAATAAAATCCTTAATCGGCCTGCCAGCTTTGACTGTATTATAATTATCCATATTTTCTGTTACTTCCTGTTTTAATTTTTCTAGCTTACTTGTAATCCAAATATCAAGCACATTTTCCAAATCTTTATCTTCCAAATTATCTACTTTAACTCCTTGGCTAAAAATTTTATAAAAAACAAGCACATTCAAAGCCAATAAAATAACTTTATTATACACTTCCCTAACCGCCTCATCTTTAAAAAACAAATTTTCTGCCTGCATCACTACGCTGGTCATTAAATAATATCTAAGCGAATCAACTCCGTATTTATTTATAATCTGCCACGGATCGGTAAAATTACGTTTTGACTTAGACAATTTCTCTCCTTTGTCATTTAAAATCGTCCCAGTTGAAACACAATTTTGAAAACTAACGTTATCAAACAACAGCACTGACATTATATGCATATAGTAAAACCAAGCTCTAGTTTGCGCAATATATTCGGCAATATACTGCCCCGGAAATCTATGTTTAAACACATCATGGTTTTCAAACGGATAATGATGCTCTGCAAACGGCATTGAAGCTGACTCCACCCAGCAATCAATCACTTCCGGAACTCTCTCCATCTCACCTCCGCATTCAGGACACTTTAATTTAATTTTATCAACTAAATGTTTGTGTAAATTTATTTCGTCCAAATTATCACTACTATAAATTTCATCAAAATTAATCGCCTTTTCTCGTAATTCCTTAATACTCCCAATACACTCAACATTCCCACAACCTTTTCCATTTTTTTGTGTTTCAGTGTTTAAGTGATTCAGTGCTGAAGTATTTCCGCACTTCCAAAACGGCAGTGGCGTCGCCCAATAACGATTACGCGAAATATTCCAATCTGGCGCAGTTTCTAAAATATTCAAAAATCGCCCGTGCTTTAAATGCTGTGGATACCAATTTATTTTTTCATTTAACTCAACCGCCCGATCTTTAATCTTCTGCACATCAATAAACCAAGCCTCGATTGCATTATAGAACAATTGGGTATCACACCGCCAGCAATGAGGATAAGCATGAGTATAATCTTCTGTTTTAAATACTAGCCCTTTTTTAAATAAATATTTTTTAATTTCAACTTCCGCAGTTTTAAAATATTTCCCACGGATAAATTCCGGCGCAAACTGATTAAAATTACCCTTTTGATCTAATAATGGAACTATGGGCAAATCTTTCTCTACTCCAAGGTTATAATCATCCTCGCCATACATCACTGCTGTATGCACTATCCCAGTTCCCTCTTCAACGGTTACAAAATCAGCCTGGGTCACATACCAAGCCCTTTTACCAGTTTCGGCTAAAGCCGGTATATCTACCAAAGGCTCATAACCTATTCCTTCTAAATCCTTGCCTTTAAACTCTTTTATTATTTTGTATTCTCCCTCCATCAACTTTTCTATTAACTCTGAAGCTAAAATATAATACTCTGTAACTTTTTTATTATTAACTGTTAGCTGACAGCTGATAATTGAATATTGAATATCCGCCCCCACGGCCAAAGCCACATTAGCAGGCAGCGTCCATGGCGTGGTTGTCCATGATAAAAAATAAATATCTCCATCAATTTCTTTTATCTCTTTTAACTTCTCTAATTTATCATTCTTTTTCAATTTAAACTTAGCTATAATTGACTCTTCGGTAATATTTTTATAACTATTATCCATCGCCACTTCAGCCTTTGATACTGGTGTCTCGCACCGCGGACAATACATCAGCACTTTTCTGCCTTTATATATAAGCCCTTTATCCCATATCTTCTTAAGCGCCCACCACACGCTTTCCATATAACTCGCATCCATTGTCTTGTAGGCATTATCGAACTCAATCCAGCGCCCAATACGATCAACTATCTTCTTCCATTCCCTGGCATATTGGAGCACGTCACTGCGGCATTCTCGATTAAACTTTTTTATTCCCACTTTTTGTTCAATATCTCTTTTGCCCGATATCCCTAATTTTTTTTCAATTAAATTTTCTATTGGCAATCCATGGCAATCCCAGCCCCAACGCCGTGGCACCCGATAACCTTTCATTGTCCAGTAACGAGGCACTACATCTTTTATCACTGATCCCAAAATATGACCATAATGCGGTAATCCAGTCGCAAACGGTGGACCGTCATAAAAAACATAATCACCTTTCGGCGCCTGCTTTTCCACACTTTTCTCAAATATTTCATTCTGTTTCCAATATTCCAAAATTTTTTGTTCTATTTTAGAAAAATTTATCATAATAATTCTAACTCTTTAAAATTTAGTAAAAAAACATCTGACATATAGCAGATGTTTTTATTTTAATTAAAAAAACCAATTTTGGCAAATAAAAACCCCGAACTAATTAAAACTTTAATTATTGAGGGACATAGACATTCCAATAAATATATTCTCCAGGCTGTCCCCATTGATCAATCGGTGTCACCCCAAAACCATAATAACCATCATTCGAAGTTCTCATAGTAGTATCAAAAGTAAAAGTAACATCATTCCAAGTGGCATAATGAACTGGTGAAAAACGATATTCAACTCCACTGTCATAAATATAACCCGGCTTAGGATGACTTCCAATAGAACCATTATACCAACTTACATCTGGTTTTTTATTAGCAGGTAATTGATCTATTACATCATCGTTATAATACAAAAAAGTATCTTTGCTTAATCTAGCATGACTAACAGCTGGATAACTTGGATGTAAGCCTTTATTAACCACTTCAAAAACTAATACTCCATTCCTCACATCATTAAAGCCGTCCTGATCACTCACTTTAATCTTAAATTTAATAATTTTAGAATTATTAATCAATGTAATTGGATTATTATAAGAACCACTGCCACCAGCTTTATTTAAAACTTCAAATGCAACACTTGGTGCATTATTTGACTCTGGATAATCATAAGGTTCTGAATAAGAAATAATCGGCGGCACTCTAAAATATACATGCAATCTAGCACCAGGATCCTCTTCAAGTAAATTTTCTCCTAAATAAGAGCCGTAATTAAGCACTGGCTTGCGCCATTCTGATTTTTGGGCATAATAATCATAATCACCTTCAGGTGGATACATATCTGCTCTTAAATAAATCCAACCAGTAGTATCAGATTCAAAAGAAAAAACTCTACCATTTAAATAATCAGCTGTAACAAAATTTTCGTGCCACAAATCAGCACATGAACGACTCCAGCCCATATGAATTTGAGGATTATATTCTGCTAAATCACGGTCTTCACCGCTAATATCAAATTTATAATTTAATTTTTTTCCATTAATATAATGAGTATCATGAGTTATATAAAAAGACCTTGGCCTAGTATAAACTATTTCATTCAATATCTTCTTTTCTATTGCTATATCACCTATATTAGACCCGCCTCCGCCGTTCCCCTCGTCATCATCCCCGTTACCCTCATCATCCCCCGGCACTTCACCTTGGTCAAATATACTCCTATTGCCAGTCCATTGGCCGAGCAAGATAGCCAAATCAGATACATCTATTACTTGTCTGGCGCATTTAGGCATTGGTAGCGAGGTAATTG
>Ga0272441_10000646_pt1 | contig 77889 bp, 71 predicted proteins | sample SSMProp6N_FD_193582 | JGI IMG/M metagenome (GOLD analysis project Ga0272441, IMG submission 193582) | Marine sediment archaeal communities from Little Sippewissett salt marsh, Falmouth, MA, United States - SSM-Prop-6N | ecosystem: Environmental > Aquatic > Marine > Wetlands > Sediment ...
CGGTGATGAACTGCTTGGAATCATTACCACCTGTGACCTTTTGAATGTGCTCCTCGATTTTATGGGTGTTGATATGCCCAGTTCCCGCTGCGAGGTGATGCTGTCGAGTAATATCGGCGAGATAGCGAAGGTGGCCAGCATTATCAATGATATGGGGCTTACCATCCTGTCGATTATGTCGACCATCGACAAGACTTCACACGATTCGAGGACCACGCTTATCAGGGTAAACGCCGACAGCAGTGAAAAATTATGCAGTGAACTTGAAAGGGCGGGATTCAGGGTATCGAATGAGTATCAGGTGTTAAAGTAGCAATTAGGTGTGTATGAAAAGGGGTTGGAAAAGGGACCGAGTTACTTCTGACCCCTTTTTGTTGTGTGATGATGAAACCTTCCAAGGGATTATTAAATAAGATAACAATGGTGAACCTGCAGAGCAGACTTGTGCTCGGGTTTCTCATAGCGACCTGTCTTACTGGTCTGATCGCAACAGTGGTCGGGATTCGGATTATCAACAAGAATACGATTGCCGAGGTTCAGCGAAAGGTCCAGCAGGATATCAATACGGCTCGTCTGGTCTTTGATTACAACATGGCCGGTCTTAAATCCCAGATACAGTGTGTTGCCCTGAGGACGCCCTTGAACGAGGCCGTTCAATCTCGAAATATTGATGCCCTTGAAAACCTGAAAGGACTGATCAGGAACGATACCGCTCCATCCGAGGATTGCATGGGACTCGACATGCTGACCGTTGTTGATGCCGGGGGTACGGTGCTCTACAGGGCCTCTAATCCGGGCGCCAGTGGCGATAATATTATGCAGGATGTCGTCGTCAGAAAATGTCTTGAAGAGGGAGTTCCGCAATCTTCAATGGAAGTAATCCCGGTAGAGGTTATCAAAAGGGAAAATCCCCGACTCTCTTCCCGGGTTGAAATACCAATAGTAAAGACTCCTCAATCAATAACAATCAGGGAAAAAGAGTTGTCCAAGGGGATGGTGATGCGAGCCGCCTACCCCATTATCGATGATGACATGAATCTTTTAGGAGCCCTCGTTGGCGGTACCCTCATTAACAAAGACTATGCGATCGTGGACAAGATAAAGGAAACGGTCTATCACGATGAGAAATACAAGAATCTCGATATGGGGTTTGCCACCATATTCCAGGGCGGTGTCCGGATTTCGACAAACGTGATGACTGAAGATAATAGAAGAGCGATCGGCACTATCGTATCGAGAGAGGTCTATGATAAGGTTATCGGCGAGGGTGAGGAGTGGATCGGGAGGGCCTTCGTTGTCAATGACTGGTATATCAGTTCCTATGCACCGATATATGACATCAATGATAGGATTATCGGGATGCTCTATACCGGCATTCTGGAGGCAAAATACCGGGATATGAAAGAGTTTGCCGTATTGATATTCCTGGGTATCACCACACTGGGAATGATCGTGGCTTTCGGAATCTCCTTCTTCTTCGGCCATACCATTATCAAAAGAATACAGATACTGAAAAAGGCCACCGAAAAAATTGCCTCGGGTGATCTCAATTACCAATTGCCCCGGGACAGGTTCTCGGGCTTTGATATTCTTGATGATGCCTTTAATAATATGGCCAAGTCACTCAAGGACCGCGACGACAGGTTACAAAGGGTATTTAAACAGCTGACCCGAACTGAGAGACTGGCAGCCCTCGGACAGATAGCGGCAGGTGTGGCTCATGAAATCAACAATCCGCTCGGGGGCATCCTCCTCTACAGTAATCTCGTTGCCGAAGAACTTCCCGAGGAAGACGCGGCCCGGGGAAATATAGAAAAAATCATATATCAGGCCAATCGGTGTAAGGAGATTGTAAGAAACCTCCTGGATTTTGCCAGAACGCCTGCCGGTGATATGATGCCTTTTAATATCAACAATATTATCCTCACAGCTCTCAATCTGGTAAAGGATCAGTCGATGTTTCTCGGAATATCGATTGAGGCCGGTCTTGCCGAAAATATTCCCCACGTGAAGGGCGATAGATCGAGGCTGGAGCAGGTATTCCTGAATCTTTTCATTAATGCCGCCGATGCCATGGATGGAAAAGGCACATTGACGATTGCGACGGAAGAGCTGAGCAGACAGCCGGGAGATTCCGAAGATGTGGTGTTTCACGACGAAAAGATATGTCTTCTGGCGAGTCCGAAGACGGTGAAGGTTACCATTTCGGATACGGGACAGGGGATTGATCGAGCCTATCTCCCCCACATATTTGAGCCCTTCTTTACGACGAAAGACCCGGGGCAGGGAACGGGCCTCGGACTTTCAATTGCCTACAGCATCATACAGAGACACAGCGGTTTTATTGACGTAGAGAGCGAGCCGGGTAAGGGAACAAAGTTTATTATCTTTCTCCCGGCCTATAGGGTCGAAGGAATTCCGGCAGATGACGAACATAAGGAGATCAGAGATTTTGGCTGAAAAAGATATAAGAATTCTTGTTGTGGATGATGAAGAAGCCATTAGGGACGGTTGTCGGCAAGTCCTGACGCGCGAGGGCTACCAGGTCGAAGATACGGGCGATGCGCTCTGTGGCCTCGAGATGGCGCTCACCGATAAATATGCGGTTGTCCTCCTCGATATCCGTATGCCAAAGATGAGTGGTCTCGATATCCTCAAGAAGCTGAAACATGTGAATGCAATATCGGCATCGGTCATAATCATTACCGGGTTCGGTACGATACAGCTTGCCGTGGAGGCGATGAGATATGGAGCTGTCGATGTCCTGACAAAACCATTCGCTTCGGATGAGCTTAAAGGGGCCGTTAGAAATGTCCTTGGCAAGGAGGAAGAGCCATCTTCCGCAGAAAACTTCTCGTCTCTCATAGGAAACAGCGACTATATGAGGGATCTCAAAGAGACGATACGGCGGATAGCGAAAACCGACAGCACCGTTCTTATCACGGGGGAAAGCGGGACGGGAAAAGAACTCGTGGCCCTGACACTCCATGAACTGAGCAAAAGGCATGAAAAACCCTTCATTCCCGTCGACTGTTCCTCCCTTGTCGAGAGCCTCATGGAGAGCGAACTCTTCGGCCATGTCAAGGGGGCATATAGCGGAGCCAGCGAAAGGAGGGAGGGAAGGTTCCAGGTTGCGGACAGGGGAACGCTCTTTCTCGACGAGATTTCAAATATCAGCGGCGTCGTGCAGGCCAAACTCCTCAGAGTGATTCAGGAACAGGAGATTCCCCGGGTGGGAAGTTCGAAGCCGGAGAAGGTTGACGTGAGACTCATAGCGGCGACGAACAAGGATCTTCGGGAAGAAGTAGAGTCAGGGAGATTCAGGGAAGATCTTTTCTACAGGATTTCCGTGGTACCGATACATATCATGCCGCTCAGGGATCACAAGGGCGATATCCTCCCCATAGCCGAATACTACCTTCACCTCTTCAGAGAAAAGTATGGAAGCAGTGTTCGCTGTTTTTCCGAGGAGGCGCGAAAGTCGCTTATGTCGTACAGCTGGCCCGGAAACGTACGGGAATTGAAAAATACGATTGAACGTCTCTGTGTCCTCTCTGACAGTGAAGTGGTAAACCTTTCAGATATACTCTACTACGGCCAGAATAAGAGCGCCAAGGCACCGGTGGTCGATTCTTTTTCGGGCAAGATTACCCTCGTTGATGTTGAAAAGGAACATATCGAGAAGGCGCTACGGCACTTTCATTATCAGATATCGAAGACAGCGAAGTTTCTCGGGATCGACCGGAAAACGCTGAGGATGAAAATACGCAATTATGGTATAGAGATAGAGAAGTAAGGATCAATCGCATTGCCATGAGGGGCAGTTTTTTTGAGAGGGAGCAGATATGAGTTATTACGACAAAGAGTTCTATGAGTTTCATGATGATGATAGCCCCGACATCTGTTTCCTCTGCAGCCAGAACTCGTCCCAGCTATTTGTCGTCAGACATGTCACGAGCAAAAAGATGGTCCATCTCTGTCAGGATTGTATGCTCAACAACCTTTCGGAATACCTTCTTGACAATACGAGACCCTGGACAAGCAAGAAGGAGTGACACCTCGAAAGTTGTCACTGACGAACGAGGGGATATCGAGGCGGCGGATCAGGCCATTGTCGCTTCAATATCCCCTTTTTTGCTAGAGTAGTATCTCCAGATTTGTGAGCGGGTATGCCATACAGGCATGGATGTAGCCGAACTGACGGTCCGATTTTCGTACCTTGGCGCCCCGTGGCTGGAAGACCTCGCCCGTAAGGAGCTTCGTCCTGCAGAGACTGCATTCACCGGATCTGCAGGATGTGGGGATTGTAATCCCCGCCCGCTCCAAGGAAATCATCAGCGGCTCGTCCGCCCGGGCGGGTATCGTTTCACCGCCCCTGATTTTTACCTCAAAGGCGGTATCACCTGACACTTCCGATGGCCACCCCGCCTCTTCCGTCACATTCCCGGGGGGACCGAAAACCTCCTGCCGCACCCTCTTTTTCGGCACTCCCAGTTTGTCCAGTTCGGGCAGGCAGAATCGGTACATCTCCTCGGGCCCGCAGACATAGATCATCCGGTCTTTCATGTCACCCAGCAACTTCTCCATAAGCTCGGCTGTAATGAATCCTCTATGTCCGCTGTAGGACGGGGGCGGCTCTGAAATAACCGGTATAAAGGTGAAATTACCGTGTCGTTCCGCCCGTTCTTCCAGTTCATCCTTGAAGATGATATCCTCCGGATCGCGGCTCCCGTAGATCAGGGTGATATTCCGGTCGAGTCCCCTGTCGGTGACCTCGCGTACCATGCTCATGAAGGGGGTGATGCCACTTCCCCCGGCGAGAAATACGAGGTGCTTCCCGTGAAAGAGGGGGTTGTAGTAGAAAAGACCCGCCGGCGATGTCGTTACAAAAGAGTCACCAACCGTGACCTCGTCGAGGAGATAATTGGAGACAAAACCGTTTTCCACACGCCGGACCGTTACATCGTAGTAAGCCGTCTGGGCGGGTGACGATGCCATGCTGTAAGGTCTGCTTGATCTGATTCCGGCGAGAGTGACGAAGATGTTGATGTACTGGCCCGCCTGGAAGGGGGGCAGGTAGCCGTCGGCGGGGGTGAGCCGGAGTGTCTTTGTGCTCGGCGTTTCGTCGATGATCTCGGAAACCGTCAGATTCAACTCCTTCGGGTGGAGGAGGTTGATGACACGCTCCACCGTACCCCTGTCGGCCCTCCGGTCGTGGGCGTATTTCCGTAAGACTTCTATTTCAGCCTGTATTTCGGCGTATCCTTCGATCTGCTGTCTGATATCCTCTTTTGTCATAGCGCCACCTCACTCGTTCATTTTCCGGTAGATTGCCTTGGCCGCGGAGACTCCCGAATCCAGCGTCGGCTGAAATCCCGCCATGCCCGCCCAGGCGCCGGCGAAATAAAGGCCCTCGATACCCGATGTCGGGGGAATAAAGAGATTTGAATCCTTCGCGAACTTCTCGAATCCGTAGAATCCGCCGCCGGGGTGACCGAGATACCGGAGGTGGGTAATCGGCGACGAAACATCGACCTCCTCCAGGGCATCGCCGAATCCGGGGTAGACCTTTTCGACGATATCGAGGAGATCCTGTGCGTAGCGATACTTGGCCTCCGCGTACTGTGACGGCGGTATCGTCAGCCAGTGATCGGCAAACTGAAGGTTGATAATGGCAACCTGGCAGGCCCCGGCAGGTGAGAAATCGGGATCGGCCACATCGTAGCAGCTCATTCCACACATCTCGGGCCTGTCGAAGGTGCGCCACGTGGCGAACTGCTGTTCGATGTCGGCATTGAGGGATATAAACTGAGTGCTGACATCGATCCCGAGATCCTGAGGCTCGCAGTCGAGACCGCAATAGACGGTAAATCCTGACGGTCCCACCGATCGAGAGCCGAGCATTTTCAGTTTATCATCGGGCACATATTCTTCATCGAGCATTTCCATGTAGGTGCTGATCGTGCTCGCGTTTGAGACGACGTAATTACAGGTGATTTCCTCACCCGTTTCAGTGATAACCCCGTTTACCTTGCCATCGGAGACAACAATTTTTTTTGCGCCGCAGCTGAAGCGTGGATGTCCCCCTGCCTTGATGAAGGTGTCCAGGATGGCGTTTGAGAGAGCTTGAGAGCCACCTTTGATATGAAAGGGTTTAAATTCGGTGTAGGCCCAGAGGAGCATCGCCATATCAGTGAAGGTGAGGCGTGACGGGGGAAGCCCTATATAGCCCCAGTATGAGGCGATTGCCAGTTTGAGGAAGGGACTTTTGAAATAATCATCGAGGACCTCCTTCGACGACTTGATCGCGTATTTACAGTAGGTCGGGTACTTTTCGCGAGATGCATCGCGGTCCTTCATGAAGAAGATGGAGACCATCTGCAGGCAGAATTCCCAGACGAGATCGAAAAATTTGTCGATTGCGTCAGCCTCGTCGGGAAATTTTTCCTTCAGGGCGGCGATTATCTCGGTCCGGTTCGCCTTGAGGGTCACCTCGAACTCGCCCGGAATCATTGTCCGGTAGAGCGTATCCTCCTCGGTGAATTCGATCTTGTCGAGGACATCAAGCTGGCCGAGAAGCCCCCGCAACGGTCCCGGATGCTCCGGTGTCCCCAGACCGCTCAACTGGTGCAGTGCCACCTCGAACTCGAAGCGTCCGCGGATGAAACTTGTCGCGCAGCCCCCGGGCAGATTGTGACGCTCCAGGAGCAGGACCTTCGCGCCGCGTTTCGCGAGACTCGCGGAAGCTGTCAGGCCGCCGTTGCCCGCACCGATAACTATGACATCATAATCCGGCATTTCTCCCTCCTTATTGTAATGGTGACGGGATCGAATAAGATCCCGGTTTGCTCCATTTTCCATGAAAGAACTCTGACTGCGATAGTATTAACTCCTGAAAAAAGAAAAGGCAAGAGTATCCTGAAACTTTCTTGAGGTTTATTGAAGCCTTTTATACGGAGCGGCCTTAAGCGGAACAATTCTTCCTTTGCCTGCCTCTACGGAACATATTCTGTTAATTCTATTGATAGTTAAAATGAGGGGGCCTTCCGCAAAACAGTAGGGACTTACGTGGGGGCTACCCTTAATGCCGATCTAGTAGCGACGTGGGTCCATAGGGGGAAGTCAGAATTAAACAGCCAGGACATTCACGTAGAATGTCCTGGCTGTTCTTTTTCGATAGATTGTGTGCCCTTTAACCCTGATTTGATCACACAACAGTTTGATGTGTTCTTTCAAAGTGTTCGCCCGGCAACCTTAACCTCCGAAGATCAACTGACGAGCCGCTTTCCTATCTTCCTGATGCGCTTGATGGTGTGATGAATCATCTCTGATCTCTTGTGAGCCCCCCTTATTTACCTAATCCCATTTGCCTGCTGATCACTTCGTTCATGATCTCAGTGGTTCCCCCTCCAATGGAGAAGAGCCGTGAGTCGCGATAGAGGCGCTCAACGGGATACTCGCTGCAATATCCATAACCACCGTGGATCTGGACGGCCTCATAGACGATTTTGTCACACACCGTGGTGGCGAAATTTTTTGCCATGCAGACTTCTTTATAGGCCGGTATATTCTCGTCGATCATGGCAGCCACGCGATAATTAAACTGTTTGGAAGCTTCAAGCAAGGTTGCCATTTTAGCCAGTTTGTGACGGGTGACCTGAAATCCCGTCAGCGGCCTGCCGAAGGCTATCCGTTCTTTTGCATACTTGATCGATTCATCGAGGGCGTACTCGGCAACGGCCTGGGCCGAGACTGCAAGATAGAGTCGCTCTTTCGCGAAATTCAACATGATGTAACCGAACCCCTGATTTTCCTCTCCAAGCAGATTTTCCGCCGGCACTTCGCAGTCCTCGAAGGCCAGTTCCGCCGTATCCGATGCCCTCCAGCCCATCTTGTCGATTTTCTTTGAAACGGTAAAGCCGGGTGTCCCCTTCTCGATGATGAGCAAACTGACGCCCCCAAATCCCGGGCCTCCGGTACGGACAGCGCAGGTCACATAATCGGCACGGGTGCCGCTCGTTATGAAGGTCTTCGATCCATTGACTATATAGGAATTTCCCTTTCGTTGCGCTCTGGTTTGCAGATTGGCGACATCGGAACCACCGCCGGGTTCAGTGATCCCCAGTACGGCGATTTGATCACCTGCCAGAACGGGAGGAACATACTTTTTTTTCTGTTCTTCGGTGCCAACTGCAATAATCGGCGGGACAGCAATAGCACTGCAGCCGAGGCTGTTTACGAGTCCCACCGAACCGCACCGCATCATCTCCTCGGTATATACCACGACATGGAATAAATCGCCCGGTGTACCACCGTATTCTTCGGGATATCCCATACCAATATGCCCTGCATCACCGGCTTTCTTGTAGAGCTCTCTGGGAAAGGTTCCTTCTTCCTCCCATTGTTCCACGTAAGGGCTTATCTCGCGGGCGATAAATTTCCTGAGGCTGTCGCGCAGCATATCATGAGATTCATTAAAGTATTGTACATACATGGCATCCTCCATTTTCGAAATACAGTATTTGTAGCTTAGTTTTCCCTTCACTCAACGTAATCTGGATCACTGCAGTTCACCTCCGGACACTCAATACATCATCACTTAGCTGCCGATCCCCTCATGGAGGGGTGCTATTCCTATTTTGAGTCCCTATAACCGGTCTTATGTTATTGTTAAACCAGATTAACCGATTCACTGCGTGGGCATGGCCGTGAACTGGGGTTTCCCCGGAGATCGACTTACTCTAAGGAGGCCTGCCGATTCCGAAATCCCCATTTCGCGACCCTTCTTCTTGTGATAGCAAGATAACGCCAAGCTCACCCCCCTGTAGATTGACTTGTCAATCAATAAAACTGAACGATGTGTCTATACATCATGATAAATTGACTTGTCAATCAATAAATCGCCTTTTCCGATTACGGGGTTAGGGAGAGTGCGAAAAAGATTGACCTACTAAGGGGTACGACAAGAAACGAAGCACACGCCCGGAGGAACTCTCAAAAATGAATTATCGGCGGAGGAGAAGAATCACCTACTCCTTACCTGCCGCCTTGACAGACGATCATATTTTTGCCATATTTGACACGTGAAGAAACATACTCCGTAACTCATTTCTATTGTTCTGAAAAGTAAGTGTTTCAGAGTCCTCTCGAAAAGTATTGTAATGTCATCGTGTATTGAACGCCGTAACAGGTGTCGAGTGAATCACCGGCAGTTTAACATTGATTGAATGTGAGGGTCAGCAATGGGCAGGGGATTACCGCTTTGTGATGTTGTGCCTGTCTTCGTTGCTGAATTCCTTTTGTAAGCTTTCTTACGGAGGAGGTATCCATGGAAAACACGAAATCATCATCGGATTCGAAGGATTTTGCAGTCAGCCGGGGATATGCCAATTACGTCTTTATGCTCCTCTTTCTCCTCTACCTTTTTAATTACGTTGACCGGATGGTTGTCTCTGCCCTCTTACCCTACCTGAAGATCGAGTGGGGTCTCACCGACACCCAGTGCGGATGGTTTGCCTCGATCGTCACACTCATGATGACCGTCTTTGTCTTTCCCGTATCATTTCTCGTCGATCGGTGGAGCCGCAAGAAGGCGATTGCCGTCATGGGGGTGCTCTGGGGTTTTGCCTCGGCGGCCTGCGCTTTTTCACGGAGCTTCGTCCAACTGATCTTTACGAGATCATTTGTAGGCATAGGGGAGGCGGCCTTCACGTCGGGCGGACACGCCATGATCGCGGCCTATTATCCCGAGGAGAAGCGGGCCACGATGAACGGACTCTTTACCGCGGCGATACCCATGGGAACTGCCATAGGGGTCATCTTGGGAGGTCTCATTGCGGAAAAACTCGGGTGGCGCTACGCCTTCGGACTCATGGCGATTCCGGGGCTGATCGTGGCGATTATCTTTTTCTGGGTGAAGGACTACAAGACCGTGGCGATCGTCAAGAAGGCCTATGAGGGAGCAAAACTCCTCGAAGTGAAGATGAAGTTCGGCGATATCGTGAAGGAGTTTCTCCACACACCCTCTGTTCTTTTGACCTACTTGGGTTATGTGGGCAATACCTTCGTGACGACGGGACTCATGACGTGGCTCCCGACCTACTACCACAGAACCGATGGTCTTCCCATGGACAAGGCGGGGATGAAGACCGCCGTCGTTTTTCTCCTGGCAATTGTCGGTGCGCCCGTGGGGGGACTGGTCATCGATATCATCAGAAAACGGTGGCTCAACGCCCGGATGAGCGTGCCGGCGGTGACGTCACTTATCGCGGGGCTTTTTCTCTTCATCGGTTTTTTCTTCTTCGAGGGGACCACACAGTATATCTTTCTCATTCTCTTCGGCTTTACGGCGCCCATGTTTGCCGCGGGCGGCTCCGCGGTGACACAGGACGTTGTGCATCCGGGGCTTCGGGCCATGTCCTATGCACTGGCCCAGTTTTTCATGATGGCCCTCGGCTATACGCTTTCCCCGATCTTCATCGGTGCCATCTCCGACCGCTATGACCTCCTGACGGCCTTTAAGTTTCTGCCACTCTTCTGCCTCTTCGGCGCTGCCGTCTTTATGATCGGGTCATTCTTCTACGTCAGGGACCTGAACAAGGTCGAAAAGATCAGATTGAAGGAAGAGGGTGAATAGTATACAATCGCCAAATTGTGACGCAGTTACTAAAATAGACCAGATGCAGGTATTTGAGTCATGAATCTTCTCTTTTCAAAAATAGAGAAGCCAGAGCAGGATGCCCTGGTAGTCCTGAGAGACCTTCTTGCAAAGATGGATCATCCCTTCCAGAAGGGTGACTCTGTCGGAATCAAACTCCACTGGGGAGAGCGGGGAAACCACAGCTACCTCCCACCCGAATATACGCGGGAGATTGTGCGATGGCTTCACGAGAAAGACCTGAACCCCTTTGTTTTCGATACGACGGTCCTCTACTCCGGGGGGCGTCGGGATGGGAGGGATTCTCTCGAAACGGCGGCGGAACACGGCTTTACGAAGGAGTTTCTCGGCTGTGAGGTGATGATTGCCGACGGCCTCGAGGGAGACGACGTGGTTGATATCCCCTGTGACCTGAAACACTTTCCCACCGTGCAGGTGGCATCGGTCATCGATAAGGCGCAGGGTTTTTTAATTTTTTCACACTTCAAGGGGCATCTTGGCGCGGGCTTCGGCGGAGCGATCAAGAACATATCGATGGGGTTTGCCTCGCGCGCGCAAAAGCAGCGGATGCATGCCGATGCTGTTCCCTCCCTTATCAAGAAAAGGTGCACTCGCTGCGGCGTCTGTGTCGATGTCTGTCCCACCGGTGCCGCACAGATGGATGATGATGATTTTCCCACCTACGATCTGGATCTCTGTATCGGCTGTGCCCAGTGTATCGCCCTATGTCCCACCATGGCGCTCAAGATCCATTTCTCCGGTGATGTAACAATTTTTCAGGAAAAACTCGTCGAGACGGCGGCTGCCCTCTGGAAGCAAATCGGTGACAGGAGCATCCTTATCAACGCCCTTCTCAATATAACCCCCAACTGTGACTGTATGCCCGGAACGGAGGAGGTCTTGATGCCCGACATTGGATTTATCGGCGGATACCATCCGGTGACGATCGATCACGAGTCGTTGCGAGAAATAGGTGAGGATCTCATCACCACAATACATCCGCATGTCCCCTGGCAGCGGCAGTTCGAGTTTGCGAAAGAAGTAGGATTTTAAAGATTTCAGGAAAGAAAAGCAGGTACATCCCGTCATTTTTAGCAGGAAAAGTTCAACGTGCGACTACGCCTGCCTAATCTTCAGAATCGCCTTTTGGAGGTAAATATTGACTAACATTGCAAATCTTTAATATAGAATCTTATTTTACGGAAGATTTTATGATTTATTGTTTTTTTATCTTTATGCTGAGTAGATATTTCTTATTCCAGAGAAATAAAAATGCTTTGTAAAGAAGTGTTACTGCTATGTTTACTAAAGTTCAGTTTATTAGTAAAAAATTACTTGACAAATTTAAATTTTGCCGTACACTTTGCTTAAGCCGTTAAGGCTGGTGATCCTTTACCTAAGGTTTAGGATCGTGGCAGCGCCTCAGTCGCCGATAAGACTGGGGCTTTTTTTATTTCTATAAAGGAACTCTCTCTTCTAATTTTCTGAATGTAGTCTCTGTCAGCGGGAAAGGCAGTAATAAAATAAAATCGATTTTGCTTTTCTCCTTTTTCAAGAACGACAACATAACTTTCCTTTAAGAGTATGAGACTTCTCCTTTGCTTGAATTTGTTTCGCTTATGATCCTTTCTTGTTTGGCCTCTAACTTCAATCGTCCCTTTTGATGCTTCAAGCACTTCTTTTATCCACAAAATACACCGAGCCCTTTCCTTTGAAATGGATCTTTCATGTATGCCATAACTAGTTCGATAGTTTGAACTCTCTGAGAAGGCATGGTTGAAAAAACTAGGGGATGAATTAAAATAGATTCGGGTGCCATGCCAATCATAGATTTCTATTTTTTCACCGTCCTGTGTTTCTACATAGTTTTCTAAATACACTTTTCTGTATGCTTCTCTAAGTTTTTCTTGGTTATCGGCTTTTAATCTAGTGAAAGGCCATAGATGCTTTGGCATTTTAGCGTCCGATGAAATTGAAAATATTAAATTTCTCTTCAGTTCGTTTGGTCGTGACATTCAAGCCAGATAAACCAATCTTAGTTGCCAATTCATTACAGAATTCAAGTTTGAACTCGCTGCCTGTTCTACCATTCCAACTGTAGCCAACTGCGCCTGTAAAAAGGTCGGCAAGTTGTATTAACGGTTGATTGGTTGAGCTTACCTGTTCTAAAGACATAATTCGCGCTTTCCCACTTAACTTCCTTCGCATTATGTCTCGTAAATCGATAAAGCGCCCTCTGATTTTGTTAAACTTCGTATCGCAATAAATACTATATGTGTGTCCTGGTTTTAACCAGTGGATGAGCATTTGATAATAGATTTTATAAAATCCTAGTTCCTCGTCACCTCGGTTATATGTTTCGTGATCTAGAACATTTCTATCAACAACTATACAGCGAAAAGCGAGAGGATTTTCAAATAAAAACAGGTCGATCATTGACATGTAAAAATCTTTGCGATTTTCTGAGATTTTTTTCCATCCGAATTCAGGCCATACCCTGTGTTCCTTTTTTAAGGTATTTATTTTATGAAATATGTGCGCCTTTTGGTCTCGGCGGCACGATATTGCACCAATAACCATGTAAGTGTCATCAGGATTTGTCTGTCTACTTTCATCGCAATAAATATTAAAGCTTTGTATGTCTTTCAGCTCGTTCACCATTGTAAAAATATCCTGTATTCGAATTTGCTCTAAAAAAGTGAAGAAAACTGGCTCTTATTACAATAATAATGGTTATAAGATAAGATAAGAATATTGTCATGATCGAACTTTATATATTATTTAACATACTGTGATGTGTTTTGCTATTCACTTTTAAAATTCATATAGCTTGATATTCTCACAAGAACAACAATTTACGGCAACTATAACATTTGTAAAAGAGTAGAAATCTCCTGATTTTTTTCTGCCAAATCATTAGTATATTATCATTCGAAATCATTGATAGTTTTCAAAAGCTATAAACCCAGTATTTCAGGAAGAAGCACATAATCAACTACTCCTGTAACTTTTAGAATCGGTTGCGCGAAAAATGCGACGTCTGGCAATATAAATTTCCACTTTTTGCCACTGTTTTATCCCCCATGCTGACTGCATATTTTCTTCGACCCGGAATCATTCGCCAATTGTAAAATTTTCCGTAAAAAAAGAATGGTGTTCTCATTCATTTTCTGCTAAAAGCTCCCGATTCAGCTAAAAACGATTTGCCCGGTTTAAAGAAACCGGGCTTTGTATTCTATAAGGGAGATTAAATGGCAGATCTACAGAAACAAAATATAAGAAACGTGGCAATCATTGCCCACGTTGATCACGGAAAGACAACGCTTGTCGACGGAATGCTCCAGCAGAGCGGTACCTTCAGGAAAAACCAGCAGGTAGCGGAACGCATCATGGACTCAATGGATCTCGAACGGGAGCGGGGTATTACGATCATGGCGAAAAATACCGCCCTCTGGTACGATGACATCAAGATCAATATCGTCGACACGCCGGGCCACGCCGATTTCGGCGGTGAGGTGGAACGGAGCCTCAACCTTGTCGATGGAGCACTGCTGCTCGTTGATGCCAGTGAAGGTCCCTTGCCTCAGACCCGTTTTGTCGTTAAGAAGACGCTTGCCAAGGGTCTGCCCCTTATCGTGGTTGTCAACAAGATCGACCGCAGCGATTCCCGGATAGAAGAGGTTATTAATGAGGTATATGATCTCTTTATCGATCTTGGCGCCACAGAAGAACAGATAGAGTTCCCCATACTCTTCACCAACGCCAAAACGGGCGTTGCCCACAGAAAGCAGGGTGACGATTCTGCCGATCTACGGCCACTCTTTGAGACAATTATCTCTCATGTCTCGCCGCCCCGGGCAGATGACGCCGCCGTTCCGCAGTTTCTGATAACAAATCTCGACTACGATCCCTATGTCGGGCAGGTCGCCGTCGGCCGATTGACAAACGGCATTCTGGAAATGAACACAACCTATTCACTCTGCGGAGCAGAAAAGGTAGTACCGGGCATTAAATTTTCTGCCCTCTACACCTTTGCAGGGTTAGGAAAACGACAGGTTGAGAGAGTGGAATCGGGTGATATCATCGCTGTTGCCGGTGTTGATAATGTGGTGATCGGCGACACCATATCCTCATCCGAGCAGCCGATGCCGCTTCCCCGTATCTCTATCGACGAACCGACTGTCTCAATGATTTTTTACGTCAACAACGGTCCCATGGCCGGGACGGAAGGAACCTATCTGACATCCCGGCACCTGAAAGAGCGTCTTGAAAAAGAGACTCTGCGGAACGTTGCCCTGAAGATCAGGTCACATTCACGAAGTGACATGTTTGAGGTCTGTGGTCGCGGGGAACTCCAGATGGCTGTTCTTATCGAAACGATGCGCAGGGAGGGGTATGAATTCATGATATCCAAACCCCAGGTCATCACAAAAACAGAAAAGGGCACGGTCCTTGAACCGACGGAGCGTCTCCTCATCGATATCCCGGAAGAGTTTATCGGTGTCATTACGGAGTCACTGGCTAGGCGGAAGGGCCGCATGACGAACCTGACCAACGGGGGCAGTGGACATACCAAACTCGAGTTTATAATACCGTCCCGCGGATTAATCGGGTTCCGCAACCACTTCCTGACCGATACAAAGGGTGCCGGTGTTATGAATACGATCTTCGAAGGATTCGAGCCGTGGTTTGGCCCGATTCCTCAGCGGGCAAACGGAACCCTGGTTGCCGACAGGCCGGGCAGGGTGACGCCCTATGCGAGCCTTGCCATGGAGGATCGAGGAGAACTCCTGGTCGAAATCGGAACCGAAGTCTACGCCGGTATGATTATCGGAGAGCGCAACAAGCCCGGTGATCTCCATGTCAATATCACCAAGGAAAAACATTTGACCAATATGCGCAGTGCCACGTCCGATGCTACGGTGACCCTGCGGCCCCCGCGGCGATTGTCACTGGACCAGTCGATAGAATTCATTGCCGAAGACGAGTTGATCGAGGTGACTCCCCAGAGTATCCGCATGCGCAAGATGGACTTGGAAAAGAGTAAACGGCATATCAGATCAAAGTCTTAATCGCCCACATAGGCCAATTCGGCGCCGTGAGCGCCAGGAGGGCACCCCGCGATCACACTATGCGTCATGCTGAAAGGGTGATTTATGATCGATAATCTGCTGTGACGATTCCGTGCTGGTTGTTTCCATCGCCTTCTAAAGATACGGCCGGACGCCGAATGCCCGGATTATGATTGCTCCTCTCATTGTCGTAGCGCCTATCTTTTATAGCAGGCGGTCTTTACGTAACCCTTCAGAACCAGAGTCGGATTACCGACTATCGGCAGTCATACACTAAAAATCCAAACGATTTACCCAGAGCGAGAAGACACGTACCGAAGAATTCATCCGATGGTATCCGGTGACGAAATACTGAATGGCCGGTCTCATTATCGTCGGCCTTCTGCTTCTGCTCTTTATAGCCTCTCCGACGTGGAAAGGGGTCGGCATCGAATTGATTCTCCCGGGATTTTCAATCATTTTCCTGGATCATTTTTCAGAGGAACGGGCGATTGCCTATCATTCGAAAATCATTGAGAGCGTCCGGCAACTTGAATAGCGGTCAGGAAAATAGAGGACTATGTTTGTCAGTGAAGAGGGGATATTATCCCTATGGCGCCACGATGGCATTGCATGTCAATATGGCGTAACTGCCAATAGAGATTCCCGATACGACTACTATGAGAGGAGGCATTGGCTTAAGGGGTATCGTTCTCCGGTTCAGAGTCTTTCCTGATCCTGCATCGAATTCCCCGCAGGTTGGGAGTGCCAAACTCCCGGCCGATCTCTTTTGCCGATGTCAGAATGTTGAGGTTCGACACTTCCCACTCGAACTGTTGTTCCGGTCTTCCTTCGGGGAACCACCAGCCGGATGAGGCACTTACAACTTCGGGATCGAGGGTGCCGGTGAGGCGGGCAATCTGTCTGACTTCACCATGTTTTGTCTCGAGACGTACCCTGTCTCCCTCGGCGATCCCGTATTTCAGGGCCGTGTCGGGGTGGATTTCAACCTGTGGCAGAGGCATCCGCTTTCGCAGCTGGGAGACCCACCGGTAAGAGGAATGGAGGTAATAGCCGCTCTTTGCACTGGTCAGTATCAGGGGATAGTCGACATCAATATCCTCCTGGTCGGTTTGGTATTCCGGCAGGGGGCGCAGCGAAAATTTTTCAGCCGTGCTCAGCCGCAGTTCAACTTTTCCCGTGGGAGTCCGGAATCCCTTTGTTTCGTATTTCCTGAAATTGTCGGGCCCTTTCAGATACCCCTTCTCGGCGAACTGCTCGTAGGAAAGTCCCGACGGTTTAAGGACATCATCAAGGAAATCCAAGTAGTTGTCGTGCCAGAGTTCCTCCGGAGAGATTCGTTTCCCCAGTTCATTCAGGATCTTCATGTCGGGCCAGCACGCCTCGGGAGGATCGATCACTTTCGGGCGGGCCAGAATATAGCCGTGCCCCAGGCCATAGTGACCGATATCGTCGAACTCAAAGTGGGTCGCCGCAGGAAGCACAATATCTGCCATTGCCGTTGAGGGTGTCATATAGATGTCGGCCATTGCGATGAAATCAAGTTTCATGAAGGCATCGTAGGTACGATGGCTCGCGGCGTAGGAAAGAAGGGGATTCGAACACATTCCATAGAACCCTTTGACAGGGTAGGGGGTCTCCTCGAGGATTGCCTCTCTGAAGTAGGCAGGCGGAACGGTCATCATCCGGGGAATAACCCTGTGGAAGGCGCCGATCATCTCTTTCCTCTTTTCGGGAATCAGATCGGCCCGCACGAATTTCCCAAGTCCCATAATCTGCGGATCCACAGCGCCGACATTACCGCCGGGGACATCGAGGTTTCCGCAGAGCGCCATGAGCGTAACGAGGGCCCGAGCTGTATCAAAGGCATGGGTATTGTGCTCAATGGCATTTCCCCACTGGATGATAGCCGGTTTTGCCGTTGCATACATCCGTGCGGCCTTTCTGACAAGATCGGCGGGAATTCCCGTTATTTCCTCTGTTTTTTCGGGAGAGTATTCCTTTACATGGGTGGCAAGGTCTTGAAAGCCATAGGTCCATTCTTCAACAAAGGCCCTGTCATAGAGTTCTTCGCCGATAATGACGTTCAAAAAGGCAAGTGCCAGGGCGGTGTCGGTCCCCGGTTTTATCTGCAACCAGAGCTCGGCTTCATTGACCGAATCTATCTTTCGCGGGTCGACAACGATAAGACGAGTTCCCTCGTCCATACGGTCGGAGAGGAGGCTGCATATTTCCCCCTCTTCATTTGTCTCGCTAATATTGCTCCCCCAGAGGACGGTCAGTTCGCTTCTGTGATGAAAATCTGCAACGGGATAAAAACCGCAGGTGTGGAGGCCCGTTATTTCTCTGGGGGCGTGGCATACGTCCTGGGAGGCAACAACGTTGGGTGACCCGAATATGTTGGCAAGACGTATCAGAACGAAGTGCTCAAGTCCCTTCGGCATGCCGACGCCAAAGGCAACCGCTCTGGCACCGTATCGTTCTTTTATCAGATTGAAATTATGAGCGATTTCATCAAGCGCCTCCTGCCAGGTGATGACTTTCCATTTCCCTTCACCTCTTTCTCCTGTTCTCCTCAAGGGGTGTCTCAGCCGGTCGGGATGGGTAAGTTTGTGGGGTGAGGCGATTGCCTTGGCGCAGAGATACCCATGGTTCAGGAATCCATCGGGATCACCCTTGATCTTGATAATTTTGTTGCCTTTTACGCCCACCAGAAGAGCGCATCCGCCATGATCCATTCTGGCACAGTGCGTTTTTACCCAACGGATACCATCATCTTTCATAGTGCTTCTTACTCCAGAAATTTCGTACTACGCCACGGGAGACTGACTGTTGAAGAGGTCACTCCTCATGGTTGATCCCATGGAGCCCATAAGGGCTATCACAATCGGAACCCAAAAGCCAGTGCACAAGAGCATGACGCGAGCCAATATCTGACAGATTACTATCGCTGTCGATCAGGAGTTGGAAAAATGAGACTGGAGCGGCATCGTCTATTCGGCCGGTCACCCTGAGGTAATAAAAAAGGGGGCTTTCTAGCCCCCTCTTTTATTTCTGTCTATCTCTCTTGTTACTCTATGACAACGAGAAGCTGGTCGGCTTCCACGACGTCTTTTTCTTTTACCTTAATTTCTTTTACAACTCCATCTACTGGCGAGCAGATCGGGTTTTCCATCTTCATTGCCTCAAGGATAATGAGTTCATCGTCTTCTTTTACCTCGTCACCGACGCTGACGACGACTTCAAAAATGTTACCAGGCATTGGGGCCAATACTTCTTCCATTGCTACTTACCTCCTGAGTGATTTTAATTTAACTGCACGCATTTTTGCGTACAGGATTTTGCTTGCTATCATACTTGATAGAGTTATGCCACCTTAAAAGTTACTGCTGCCCTATTCTTCTTTCTTCGGGCGCTCGAGACCGGTTACGATCTGCGACTTGATTATTCTCGGGAGCATCATATGGTGACGCGGACAGATTGATTTCGGATTCTGATACACCGAATTAGTAAATGCCACCATATAGTCGCGTAATTTTTCAAAGCGCACAACTTCATCAACGAGACCCGCCTTTGCGCAGTAGAAGGGACGCGATTTATCATAATAATGCTGTACCATCTCATTCATCTTATCGAGAACGGGATCGAGAGGTCTTCCGGCATCTTTCTCTTTTACGAGCCTTCGTGAATAACTGGCCGCTGCCGCTGTTTCCCCATGCATGACGTAGATCTCTGTCGCGGGGGTACCGAGTGAGAAGGCATTGGTATTATTGCCCTGGGGGCCTCCCATGACATAATGTGCCGCCGCGGTTCCCTTACGAAGGATAACAACCATCTGCGGTACATTGCTCTGCTCGATGGAATAGATGAGTGACTGTCCCAGTCCGAGCAGTTCCGCCTTTTCCGCAATGTCGCCGACATCGATACCGGAGGTATCCTGGAACCAGATAATCGGAACGCGGTCACGACCGCACTGCGTTACAAATTCATTCATCTTGATCAATCCCTGGCGATAGAGCTTGCCGCCCACACCCGCATATTCATTCGTATATTCCGGATAGTTCGGCAGCATTCCCTGGCGATTTCCTATAACACCCATCAGGAATCCGTCGATCATGACCAGCCCCGTATAGACCTCGGGACCGTAGCCGGGCCTGAACTCAAGGTGCTGAGATTTGTCGACCAGTCGTGCAAGGATATTGTCAAAGTCATAACCAGCTTTCTGATTATAGGGAACGATGGATGCAATCTCAGCGGGAGAGTACTTCGGCTCGGCCGGTTCGTCCAGTCTGAAAAACTTGGGGTTATAGGCAGGCATTCCTTCCATGTACTCTTTCAGTGCATCGAGGACCTGATTCTCTTCTTCAAATACATATCTGAAGAAGCCCGTTTCATCGTGATGGATATTGACGCTGCCGGGGGGTACGGATTTGAAGTGTCGTGTTGCTTCGATCAGCTGCTCCGCCCCTTCTTCATCAAAAAATCCTTTGGGACTCATGCCGCCGACGATTCCGCCGCCACCTACTGCAATGTTACAGTCCTTGTGGGCCAGGAGGATAGTAGGGCTGATTCCCTGATAGCCGCCACCGGCGGGGTTGGTTCCGTAAATTCCTGCCAGTACCGGAATACCTAATGTTTCCAGTTCGGCGTGACGGAAGAAGCAGGTTCCCTGTCCGCGACGGTTGGCGTAGACCTTTTCCTGCTCGGGCAGCTTGACGCCGGAGCAGTTGACCAGCCATACGAGTGGCAGGTTCATTGTTTTGGCGATATCGGTCACACGGAGGTTATTGTCCGCCTGCCCTGCGATCCATGCGCCAGCTATCCACTTGTTGTTAAACCCGATAAGGGCACACCATTTGCCTTTGATCCGTGCAAGGCCGTCCACAACACCGGTACTTCCCGATTCTTCATGATCAGGATCATAGATGGTGTGAAGCGGAAAAAACATTCCCGGATCGACGAGGTATTCGATTCGTTCCCAGACACTCTGCTGACCGCGTTTATGTATCTTCTCAAGAGGAACTCCGTAATCGCGGATTCGCTGATCTTCCGCATCGATTTCCTTCATTACTTCTTCCATCTTGGAGACACTTTCCTGCATCCTTTTTACTTGTGAGTCCCTCAGAGGCTTACCGAACTCTTTCATCTTTAAATAAGGTATCATTTTACATCCTCTCAATTTTCGGTTTATCCTGGCAGATGCGAGGATATGAACCACGGAGAGTACCTACCCCTGAGGGAAGATACTCTCCGTCGTTTCTATCTGGTTTCTATCGCTTCGCGATATTACCTATTTGCCTTACGAATTCCCAGCTGATCCTGCGCCATGATGAACTTGCAGATATTAGCCGAGCCTTCGACCATCGCGTATGTCGGAGCATCCTTGAAGTATCGTGCTACCGGATACTCTGTTGAGTAACCGTAAGCCCCGAGTATGCGCATCGCGTACTGCGAGCATTTGTAAGCGAGTTCGCCTGACAGGTATTTCGCTGCGGCGACTTCCAGGTTGTTCCCCAGATTTCCCTGATCCTTCTGCCATGCTGCCTTATAAACGACTAGCCTTGCTGCCTCGATTTCCGCGACCATTTCACCGATCAGTGCCTGGTTCATCTGGAACTTTCCGATCGGCTGACCGAACTGTTCACGTTCCATAGCATACGTTGTTACTGCGTCCAAGCATGCCTGAGCAAGACCGATTCCTCCCGCTGCCGCCGACAACCGGCTCTGTGCCAAAGACCCAAAGACGATCTTCGCGCCGTCGCCCGGGTTGCCCAGTATGTGATCCTTGGGAATCTTGGTGTTCTCAAGGATAATTTCTCCCGTTGGCGATGAACGGGATCCCATCTTGTCGAGATCGGTTACGGTGATTCCTTCGCTATTTTCCAGGTCGACGACGAAAGCGGAAAGACCTCTACCTCCGGCGGAACGATCGGTATAGGCGTAGAAGATATTAATCCCGCCGATAGTGGCGTTTGATATCCATGTCTTTTGACCGTTTATGAGCCAGTGATCTCCCTTGTCTTCGGCGGTCGATTTGATCGCCATAACGTCGGAGCCTGCACCCGGTTCGGTAATGGCGAATGCACCGAGGATGTCGGCATTGACCAGCTTTTCGATGTATTTCTTCTTCAGGGTTTCATTACCGTAACGGAAAATTGTGAAGGCACATCCCAGTTCCTGCATATTGACCTGGACCCTCAACGAACTTGAGGCACGGGCAATTTCTTCGGTAATTATCATTGCTGCGAGCCATCCCATTTCATTTCCACCGTATTCTTCGGGAATAACCGTGCCGAAGAATCCCAGTTCGCCCATCGGCTTGACAACTTCTTCATACGGGAAATAATGATTTAAATCCCATTCATCTGCGAAGGGAGCAATCTTCTCGGCTGCGAAGTCGCGCACTGTGTCCCTTAACATTACCATTTCATCTGATAAACCAAAATCCATAACCTTCTTTCCTCCCTAACTGTTAGTAATTTTGATGGTAAAGCTCTTACGAGCAACATAAGTGCAATTTACCCATTGAAAGCCCTTGCACAACTCATACGATGATACGTGATCATTATATTTCACATGCCCCGTCTCCGGTCAAAGGGTGACCACTGGAGGAGACTTTCTGGCATTCAAGAACGACAGAAGGACCGCAAGCGTTTCGGACCTCGAACTGCAATACATTTCCGGTAGATCATTGACCCAACAACTGTTCAACGGGATCAATTTGCATATTGATTTGGAATAAAGATTGAATCAATATAACATAAAAAAATTTTCGCAATTGTTGTACCCTGAGCGTCACAGCAATTGTTGTGCCAAGATCTGCCATGCTTGATATATCTCTATCATATTCCTATGCCATCTCGGTCTTCTGCTCGGCACTCCCTGTGTGGGACGGGGATCTATTCCCTTTCAGTACCGTTACAAAGATTACGGCATAAAAATCGGTGTGGTATCAAATCTGACTGAGTGCTAAAGAACCTTTGAAATAGTTCGATTTTAAGAAGTAACCGTCGATTCCTGAGAAAATCAACAATCTAAAACCTACATTAAAGGACCCGCGTTACGAAAATGTTACCAATAAAAGCAAACCCTAGCTGTAACATCCTGTTGCTTTTGAAAAATCTTCCTTAGCGAGGAGCAGTTCATCTATACACATTTTACGGTGTTCGTAATCGTTGAAGCGCACCTCGGGAATCGCCAGACTTACCACGGACATTTCCTGGTGAAAACGAAAAAATGGAACGCTCAGGGCTCCGAGACCCTGGAAGGTTTCCCCCAAGCTTGACGCGTAGCCCCGTTCCCTGATCAGTGTAAGCTCCTGGCTCAGCTGTTCCTTTTCAACGATGGTGTTATTGGTCAACGGTTCAAGCTCCACTTTTGCCAGATATTTTTCGATAAAATCTTCCGACGAGAAGGCCAAAAGGCATTTCCCCGACGCACCGGCATAGAGCGGAGACTTGTTTGCAACGGCCATGCCGGCCTTGAGATCGTGGTTGGATTCCAGGCTGCTGATGCAAATTCTGGAGATATCATCTTCATCTATTATATTGAGGTGTACCGTTTCACCGGTCCGAGACTGGAGGCGTTTCATGAGCGGCATTGCTATTTTTGTGATCGGATAACTGTCCTGCATGATGCGAAAGTATGAAAGAAAGATGTTTCCAAGGCTGTACTGTCTCGTATCCGGGTCCCTCCTGACATAACCGTGAGATTTCAGGATCTGGAGAATTCTCTGGACGGTGGATGGACTGAAACCGAGATGTGCGCTTAATCCCCGAACGCCCCACGTCGACTGACCTTCACGGAATACCCTGAGGATCATAAGAGCCTTTTCGATGGAATTGATCTTGTCTATCTTATTGGACCTGTCACGCTGTTCCATAATATAATGTGTTGTTCCATATATTGCAAATTTGCTTTTGCCATATGGAAACACTATTTGTCAAGTGAAAAAGTTTCGTGATGTGTAAAAAAAGTTCAATTGTTAAAAAAACACAATATTCTGGTAGTATATAACGATTATTTCGCTGAAGGAAGAATAAAAAGTCTTGACATGATACCCACGCTATAGTATTGATTTCCACGTTTTAACATGTAGAATGTTGTTTCGCATGTTGACTGCATTGCGGGGAGGTATCTTGTAAATTGCCTGTTTATATCAAGTGTTATCCTTTCCGGCACAATAATTGCAAAGATAGTTTTCCGGTCGTTTCGCTGAGAAAACTAACAATGTACCATAGGGGGACCTAATGATTGAGTGGGGAAAAGCTTTCGAAACATTTATTGTCGGTTTTGGTGGTGTGTTTATTACATTAATTATCTTGCAGACGGGAATAAGCATTTACTCGAAGATTGTCGTAGGCGTAACAAGCATGGCAAAGAAGAAAGGTTAAGGGGGCAGGGAATAAGACATGGATTATACAATATTTCACGATATCCTATTAGACTCAGGGTTTATGCATATAACATTTGGCAATGTTGTAATGTGGGGAATAGCCCTTATTTTCATCGTTCTTGCGATTACCAAGAATTATGAACCGCTGCTTCTGGTCCCCATCGGTTTTGGAATGTTCATCGTTAACCTTCCGATGACGGATCTCATGGTCGAAGGGGGGCTCCTGTGGGTACCCTACCACTATGCAATCGATCACTTCGACTTAATACCGCCAATCATCTTTATGGGCATCGGTGCTATGACCGATTTTGGTCCTGTTATCGCCAACCCGAAGATGTTGCTTCTCGGTGCAGGTGCACAGTTCGGCGTGTACGTAACCTTTTTTGGGGCACTCCTCTTTGGTTTTACCATGCCTGAAGCTGCTTCTATCGGAATCATAGGCGGGGCTGATGGTCCCACCACGATATTTTTGACCTCCAAGCTGGCCCCGCATCTTCTTGGCGCGACGGCAGTGGCCGCTTATTCATATATGGCGATGGTACCTATCATTCAGCCCCCCATAATGAAGGCCTTGACCAGTAAAGAAGAACGCAAGATTAAGATGAAGACACTGCGTCCGGTCAGCAAGATTGAAAAGATCGGGTTCCCTCTGGTAGCTACGCTGATTATCTGCCTCCTTATCCCCGCGGCCGCGCCACTTGTCGGTATGATGATGGTCGGTAATCTGTTCAGGGAATCCGGTGTTGTCGAGCGTCTCTCCGGGACGGCCCAGAACGAGTTGATAAATATCGTGACGATATTCCTTGGCCTTTGCATCGGGGCAACCATGCCGGCGGAGGTCTTTTTGAAAGCTTCGTCCCTCTTCATATTCTGTCTCGGACTGATTGCCTTCGCTTTCAGCACGGCTGCAGGTCTCCTGCTGGCCAAGTTTATGAACCTGTTTCTGAAGGACAAGATAAATCCCCTGATTGGCGCAGCTGGCGTATCGGCAGTGCCTATGGCTGCCCGCGTTGCGCAGGTTGTCGCAAGGGAAGAGGACAAGCGCAACTTCATCCTTATGCATGCCATGGGACCGAATGTTGCCGGTACGATTGGAACTGTCTCGGCAGCGGGACTTTTCCTTTCGCTGTTGGGCTAGTATATACAAGCTGGATAGTCTGGAGCATCCGCTATTCCCGAGTGAATAGCGGATGCTCCAGAGAGACATTTATATGTCAGATCTTTTGAAATACATTATTTTATTTACGGATTGTAAAATATATCGATTGTTTTTGAACGTTAACTGCTAAGAACGCTCTTTGACATTCAGTTTGCTTCCTTTATGATTTCATAAAGGAGTTGTTCGGTATGAGGATATATATCTATTCTTATACAGACGGTATACTATTCCCGTTTCCTCTCAGATCATCTTCTTCCTCTCGATTTTGAATGTTTTTAGAGAGCTCTTGATGAGATGCAATTATCAAATCGATTCGTACTCCGGAAGTTATTTCCAGTTTACCACAGCAACCTTTCTCAGCATACGATCAAGATAGAAGGATATTTTTATGCATGACAGAGCAACGACAGTGTATTGACAGTGATTTGTGGACCGCAACGATGATCCCGATAAGGTGATGGATAAAGCATGACCCCTTTTGTACCGCGAGAGTTGAGGCCTTTCCTGTCGAATATGGATAAGCTCTTCTTGAACTGCCGGTTAGAATCTCAATAACTCTGCGATCTCACGGGTTGAAAGACCGTTCTTCCTGCCCTCTCCCCCCTTTTTTTATTTCTGATTACCGGACTGATAGCATATTTTATTATACTCGTGTCGACTGCAGTATTGGTCTCCCTTAACTATTTTGATCACCGGAGACAGTGCATGAGAATTATAAATGACATATATTTACTGATAGTTAACGTATTATTGGCTTTTTTGTGATTTATCCCTTCGAACATTGCACAGGCTTTTCTTGCCTCATCGTAGGGGCGTCGAGAATGAGCCTGGCAAGGAGTGGTTTAAATCATTGCAATTATGAAATTTAACTGATTTGTGGGAGGAGTATCGTGAATGTCAGCCAGAACAAAGTAATGAACTTGAAAGAGGCAATTAAGGAGTATGTCAAAGATGGTAGTCATATCTCCATCGGAGGTTTTACTACAACACGGAATCCAATGGCCGCCGTGTATGAGATTATTCGTCAGAACGTCAAAAATCTTCATATGTACGTTCATTCTAATGGAACGGCGGTTGACGAATTAATCGGAGCAGGGTGCGTGTCAAAGATAGAAATTGCCTACGGAGGCAATGGAAAGTTTGCGGCGACCTGTATACGGTTCAAAAAGGCCGTTCAGGAAGGGACCATTGAAATTGAAGATTATTCAAATTATCAGATGACACTCCGGTTCCTTGCCGGAGCAATGGGGGTACCTTTCCTTCCGACTCGTTCGTCGCTGGGAACGGACATTATAAATAAGTGGGGCTTTTCGAGAGAGACAAGAAAGAACGATCCGAAGCTACCGAACGATAAACTGGTTACTATGGACAGTCCTTTTGATGGGTGGATGGATACGGAAAAGGTAGTTCTCGTTCCCGCGATAAACACCGATGTTACCATCCTTCATGTCCAGAAGGCAGACAGACAGGGTACCGGAAGGATCGAAGGACTTACCTTTGCTGATGTTGAGCAGGCAAAGTCGGCAAAACACCTTATCCTGACCTGTGAGGAACTGGTCGAGCCTGATGACCTGAGGGCTACGCCTGATCAGAATCAGATCCCCTTTATCAGCGTTGATGCAGTTGTTCATATACCGCACGGTGCCTATCCTACGGCATGCCATACCTATTATGATTATGATCCTGTTTATCTGAACGATTATGCCACGGCGGCTCGTGATGATGAACTCTATAAAGAATATCTCGAGAAATATGTCTATGGTGTCAACGGACAGGAAGAGCTTATCGCTCTTGTTGGAGAGGAGCGTATCAAGACAATAAAGGCGGACCCCCATACCGGGTATGCCGCAAATCTGAAGAGAAACTGATCAGGGGAAGAAAAAATGGAATATACATCGAGAGAGATGATGACGATAGTGGCCGCCCGGGAGATCAAAGACGGAGATATCGTATTCTGCGGTACCGGAATTTCTATGCTGGCCGCGATGGCGGCTAAGAATATAAATGCCCCGAATAGCGTAATATTTTTTGAGACGGGATCTATTGATGCGAAGCTGGATGAAATTCCTTTGGCAGTTGCGGACCCGCGTGTTATGTACTGGTCCTCATCGAACAGCGGTCTTCTGGATGCATTTGCCACAATGCAGAACAGGATTACGGGAGAGCACGTCATCGGTATACTGGGAGCGGCGCAGATCGATAAATTCGGAAATGTCAATTCAACGGTCATCGGAGAGTATTTTAAACCCAAGACCCGGTTTTCCGGGAGTGGCGGTGCCTGTGATGTAGCGTCCTTTGTCCCGCGAAGCATTACATTTATGCAGCATGAAAAAAGGAAATTTGTCAATAAAGTCGATTACCTGACAAGTCCGGGACACCTTACGGGAAACGATGGTAGACAGAAGGCGGGACTCCCTCCGGGGGGACCGCAGCTTGTCATCACCAATATGGCAGTCATGCGTTTCGATGATGAGACGAAGGAAATGTATCTGTCCGGCTACTATCCGGGGACAACTACGCAGGAGATCCTGGACAATATGGAGTTTGATGTTGATGTATCCAAGGCGAAAGAGGTGGAAGCTCCTACTGCCGATGAACTGAAGATCTTGCGGGAGAAATGTGATCCTCAGAGACTTATTCTGTAGGATCTGTTGTGTGCGTGCCGGACGCTTCAGTACTGAGCTGAGCGTGGCATTAATTTTAAACTCATACAGTTGAATGTAGTGTCACGTAAAGGGAAGAGTAACAGGCGAAGGTATTTGATAGGGAGTATGCATAAATTAAAGATTAGAGAGTTGAGGGCGAATAGAACATGGCAAAAATGATACGAATCAATATGGGGTCAGGAAGCGTCGCTATTGAGCCGGTTCCTGAGAAATATCAGATGCTGGGTGGTCGAGGTTTGATTGCGCAGCTTCTCCTTGATGAAATTGATCCCACCTGTGATCCGCTGGGAGAAGAAAATAAACTGGTATTTGCCCTCGGGTTACTGGGCGGCACAAAGGTTTCGACCTCGGGCCGGATTTCAATAGGAGCGAAGAGTCCCCTTACCGGTGGCATTAAAGAGGCCAATTCCGGTGGAGTGGTAGGAAGGCAGCTGTGCAGGCTCGGGATCAAGGCTATTGTTATAGAGGGCAAACCTGAAGAGAAGGCCTTCTCTATCTTAAAGATAAACAACGATGGAGCCACCCTGTCACCGGCTGGTGATCTGGCGGGATTAGGCAATTATGAGCTTGCAGAGCTCTTGATAAAAGAACATGGTCCCAAAACGGGATTAATGACCATAGGCCAGGCGGGTGAAATGCAGCTGGGTGCTTCGGCCATTGCCATCTCAGACCCCGAGGGAAGACCAAACAGATTTGCCGGTCGCGGCGGTTTGGGGGCGGTGATGGGTTCAAAGGGTATCAAGGCTATCGTGATTGATGACCGCGAAACGTCGGAACCACTTGTTGATCTAGCACATGAGAAAGAATTCAATGCTATCGCAAAGAACTGGAACAAAGAGCTTGCCCAGAAAAAGATACTTACCGACCAGGGGACCGCATTTCTGGTGAAAACCATAGCAGGTATAGGTGGTACACCAACCCGGAATTTCAGCAGAGGGGTTTTCGAAAACTGGGAGAAGATTGATGCGGAGTCCATGGTGGAATTAATCAAGGCGAGAGGTGGAAAGGTCAGCCATGCCTGTCAGCCCGGATGTGTGATTCGCTGTTCCAGCATTTTCAATGATGCCGATGGCAATCCCCTTGTTAATATCGAATATGAAACCCTCGCACTGATGGGTGCAAATCTGGAAATAGATTCTCTCGATGCCATTGCCAACCTGAATCGCAAATGCAACGACTACGGCCTGGATACAATGGATATCGGGTGCGCTCTTGGTGTGGCCATGGAAGGCGGTATCGCCGAGTTTGGTGATGCCGAAGCGGCTCTGGCTATCGTTGATGAGATCGGCAAGGGAACAGTTCTGGGGCGCGTGATAGGAAATGGCGCGGCGATTACCGGTAAAGTGCTGGGTGTCAGTCGCGTGCCGACGGTAAAGGGACAGTCCATGGCGGGGTACGATCCGAGAGCCCTGAAGGGTACCGGCGTTACCTATGCCACATCGCCCATGGGTGCCGATCATACGGCGGGCAACCTGATACTGGGAAGAGAGGGTGTCGATGCGAGTAAGCCCGATGGTCAGGCCAAGGCCTCTCGTAACATACAGATCTATTCGTCGGCCCTGGATAGTATGGGGCTCTGTAATTTCTGTGGAGGGGCACTCCCAACGATGGAGATTCTTGCCCAACTTCTTACACAAGCTACCGGCAGAGATGTCGATGTGGAGGAAGTCATAGAGATGGGCAGAGATACTCTCAGGTGCGAACGGGAATTCAACAAAGCTGCTGGATTCACGAAGGTTGACGATCGTCTTCCCCGATTCTTTGCGAAGGAGAGCTTGACGCCGACAGGATTGGCCTTTGATGTTACTGATGATGATATGGATGAGGTCTTTGACTTCTAATTCGGCGGGAAATATCTTTTCCTGTCTGTGGAACTAAAGAACAGAGTGCTACCCATTATCTGCTTTGCAGATAATGGGTAGAATATAGATGTTTTAAATTGAGTAAGGATGTGTGAGGTAAAAAATCCCTGGGAAACAGCATTTATTCGGGCTGATCCTGCGGTTGCAGGAGTGGTAGACACAGTTATGTCACAGCCACGGAACCAATGATGATTCAGGGTGTTATGTAAAAAAGTTAGCTAAGATATACCAAGCGAATGCAGTGCTCAAAAGATGGTCTGGCCCTGTTGGAGCGGGCCGGGACAACTTACAAATCAAATAAGAGGAGAAATGAGATGAAGAAATTGTCAGGAAGTAGAGTTTCGATGGCGTTGATTGTACTAATGGTTCTCGCACTGGTTCTGGTTGGATTTGTAGGAAGTGCAAGCGCGAAGAAGGTATACAAATTCACCCTTCAGAACATGTTTTCATTAAATCACCCCGTAAGTATCGCTCTTGATAATATGAGCAAGGACCTGAAGGCCGCAACGGACGGGCAGATCTTGATTCAGGCAATTCCTCCGGGAGGACTGGTGAAGTCCCCTGAGATCTTCGAATCAGTTGGTAACGGCGCTATTGATATGGGAACGACATGCAGTTGTTACCATGCCGGTATTCTCCCTATGGCAGCCACGGCATTTGCTCTGCCGGGTGACCCCCGAGGCCCCATGAATATTCTTAGCTTTATCTACGATGAAGGTATCCTTGAATTCTTCAGGGAAGCCTATGCCAAAGAAAATGTTGTCTACGGCGCACCACTGTGCTGGGCCGGTTATACCCTGGTTTCGAAAAAACCGATCAATAGCTGGGACGATCTCAAGAAGTTAAAGGTACGGGCTACCGGCTCGGTGGCAAAAAACTTAAAAAAGTTAGATATTCCAACAGTATTTATTCCCTTCGCAGAGATCTATGTCGGTCTGGCGCGAGGCACCATCGATGCTGAAATCAGTGGTAGCCATACCGAGAGCTTCCTCGCCAAGACCTACGAAGTAGCCAAATATCAGATGACCCCGGATGTCTCCGGCGCGCAGAATTGTGAAATCATTGTTAACAAAACGAAATGGGATTCTCTGCCTGCAAATTTAAGAGCTATATTTGAAATAGCCCTCAAAAAGTATGCCTTTGATGTTACCAGAGCCTTTGACACAGAGGATATTCTCTCAAAGGCAAAGATGGAAGCCAAGGGAGCGCAGTATCTTGAATTACCGGCTGACGTTGTGAAGAAGTGGCAGGACTCGGCCATGGAATTGTGGGATGAGTTGGCATCACAGGATGCGCTCTGCGCCGAGTACATAAAACGTTCGAAAGAACACATCAAGAGCCTCGGGTATTAGAAGCAGCAGTTGCCACAACGGCACCTCAATGCCCCCCGCTCCTTGTTTATGACAGGGAGCGAGGGGTATGATTTCATATTTCTTTCGCTTGTAACAAGCATCCCTGCGTCAGATTGGATGCGGCATAATGGTGGTTCTTTACAATATTAACGAGTGGAAGAGGAGAGACAGGTTTGATGGGCTGGCTATTATTTAAGCCTGATACAGAGTTGACGTACTCACGAAAAGTCGGACCTCACGAATTATTACATTGAGTACGCAGTAGATGTACACCATGTTTTACGGGAGGGAATTATCGTTTCTACGTATCCGGGAAATAAGGGGGTTTTGGGCGAAGCCATCAAATAATGTGTTCGATTAGTTAAAGAAAGAAAGTGAGAAAATACATGCACTGGATGGAAAAATTTATATCAGTCGCAGAGACAATAAATAGGAAGATTGGCGAAAGCGCTTCCTATATCTTGACCGTGTTTATGTGTCTGATGGTATATGAAGTGATAATGCGTTATTTCTTTCAATCTCCCACAATGTGGGTTCATGAGGTATGTGGTTATTTATTTGCCTTTTATTTAGCGTTTACAGGCGGATGGGTTCTCCTTTTAAAGGGCCATGTTGCGGTGGATATCGCCTATCAGTATTTCACAATGAGAGGAAAGCTCGTGGCCGATCTCATTGTTTCAATCGTTGGATTTGTTCTCTTTCTCGTGTTGCTCTGGGTTGGGTGGAAATATGCGTGGCATGCAATTATAACAAATCAGCATTCACACACAATGTTCGGTCCACCCCTGTGGCCGGTCAAGGTAATGCTTCCTGCCGCATCGTTATTATTCCTCCTACAGATAATTGCTGATATCATGCGCAGCATTTTAGATTTAACAAGAAAGGGAATTTAAATGAGTCCGTTACTAATAATCTTATTAATGTTTTTGTGCGTTATTTTATTATTCGTACTAAAAACACCTGTGGCGTTTACCCTCGGCTTTGTTGGGGTAATGTTTTTAGTGATTGAAAGAGGGGTTGGATCTCTCCAACTCCTTCCGCCTGGCATCATGGAGAATATGACCAGTGTCATTCTATTGGCTATTCCTCTCTTTGTCTTTATCGGATGCGTGTTGGAAAAATCGGGTATCGCAGAGGAGTTGTTCGCCATGATCCGGATGTGGCTGGCTCCCGTTCCCGGTGGCCTGGCGATTGGGACCGTCATGGTCTGTGTGGTTTTTGCCGCCATGGTGGGCGTTGTCGGTGCAGCGACTGTCACCATGGGATTGATTGCCCTCCCTGTCATGCTCAAATATAATTACAAAACGACCCTGGCAATCGGTTGCATCTCCGGTGGCGGTGCCCTGGGATTTCTGATCCCACCAAGTGTTACGATGATTGTCTACGCATCTCTCTCCGACCTCTCAATAGGAAAGATGTTTCTTGGCGGAGTCGGTCCGGGATTCCTGCTGGCAAGCTTATTTATAGCGTATATCTTGATACGGAGTATCATCAATCCGACCTTGGCTCCACCCGTTCCGAAAGAAGACCGTGCGTCCTTTAGGGAAAAACTTAATTCTACCAAGAATCTTGTCATGCCACTGTTTCTGATTTTCTGTATTATGGGATCCATCTTCATGGGGCTGGCCACTCCTACGGAAGCTGCGGCCTTTGGTGCATTTATATCGTTGTTCATAGTCTATCTCCATCTTCGGAATGTGAAGGGGACATGGGAAGTATTCAAAGAGGCAACAAAAAAAACAGGCCAACTGGCAAGTATGGTGATGTGGATTGTTGTTGGATGCCTTGCATTCTCGGCTGTTATTAACACCTTGGGTCTGCCGATGCTGCTGAAAGATCTTATCGACTCTTTAGGGCTTAATAGATGGGTTGTTCTTATTGCCATGCAGTTGAGTTTTTTCCTGCTTGGTATGGTCATGGATGATCTTCCCATTATCATGATCACAGTACCTATCTATGTTCCTCTGATTACGTTTCTTGGCTTTGATCCCTTATGGTTTGGCATCCTGTTCATCGTCAATATGCAGATGGCCTATCTGACCCCGCCATTCGGGTTTGTCCTCTTTTATATGAAAGGGGTTGTTCCTCCGGGTGTAACGATGGGAAATATTTACGCCTCTGTATGGCCCTTTATAGTGTTGCAGGCCACATGCCTGATCTTAATTATGGTATTTCCGGAAGTCGTTCTGTGGCTGCCCTCAAAGATCATTGCATAGCGATATGAATTGGAGATTAATTATGTAAGGAAGTAACTATCATTATATACGGGCGCGCGTCGAAAGGAGATCGCTGCGTTTTTGGATACTGTTTCAACCCTGCGATAGATGGTGCGATAGTTCTCATGGGTTTATCGAAACATGTGTTGGGGGTTGGTTGTGAGCAAATCAAGATGGAGTGCGCGAGTGTGAAGTGGGGGTTTGCTTGGATAAGAGTAGTAAAATCAACAAAAAGAAATGGAGTAGATCAAAATGTCAAAAGCAGGTGAAGCGAGAGTTGTTCCAGGTGAGAAGGCTCAAAAATTAGTTGCCCGGAGAGAGGCAAGTGTTCCCAGGGGTATCGGGCATTTGGGTCCCGTTTACATAGCCGATGGCAAGGGTGCCAGGATGACCGATGTCGATGGTAATGAATATATTGATTTTGTCGGTGGGATCGGATGTCTCAATATAGGGCACAGCCATCCTGAGGTTGTTGCAGCCATCAAAGAGCAGGCAGATAAATTCATGCATACCTGCTTTCATGCGGTACAGTATGAATCCTATGTGGAACTGGCAGAGAAGGTCATCGCATCGGCCCCGGGCGATTTTGAGAAAGAGGCCATGTTTGCGAACAGCGGTGCCGAAGCGGTGGAGAATGCGATCAAGATTGCCAGGCGCTATACGGGCAGGTTTAATGTTATCGCCTTCGAGCGGGCATTCCACGGCAGGACCCTGTTGACGATGGGCTTAACGAGTCAGGTCAAGATGTATAAGTACGGATACGGTCCGACCGACGTCGGCATTTATCGTGCACCCTATCCTTATGAGTACCGTTGTCCCTATAACCTGGACAATAAGACCGTTGCCCAGGCCTATCTGGATCAGTTGGAAGAGATGAACAAGACGACGGTTCCCTTCGACAGCGTGGCCGCCATTCTCTTTGAGCCGATCCAGGGCGAGGGTGGATACGTTATTCCGCCGAAGGAATATGTCGAAGGCCTGCGGAAGATCTGTGATGACAACGGAATCGTGCTGATTTCCGATGAGATCCAGGTTGGTATGGGCAGGAGCGGCAAGACGTGGATGATCGAGCAGCACGGTGTAGTTCCCGACATGATAACCTCGGCGAAGAGCATCGGCGCAGGGACGGTGTTGTCGGCCCTGGTGGGCAGGAAAGAGATGATGAACGCCGTCGATCCCGGCGGAATCGGCGGGACCTTTGGTGGCAATCCCCTGTCAACTGCAGCGGGTCTGAAGGCATTTGAGATTATGGAGCGGGATAATATTCTGGACCGGGCGGTGAAGCTGGGCGCCATAGCGAAGAAGAAGATGGATGCCATGCAGGAGAAGTACGACATCATCGGCGACGTGCGACAGGTAAATTGCTGTATCGGCATCGAATTTGTCAACGATAGAGCGACGAAAGAGCCGGCAACGGCGACACTGGGCGCCATAGTCAAGGAATGTATTGAGCACGGCCTGCTGATTATGGCGGGTGGTCCGAGCCATAATGTTCTGAGACCCCTGTTCCCGCTGGTCATTGATGAAGCTGATCTGGAGAAGGGCTTTGACATCCTGGCCGATGCTATCGGAAAGGTGACGGCATAAGGCTCGTTCTTACAATAGCCGCAGCCTCTTGTTACCAGATGGAGAGGAATTGCAACAGAATAAGATGCAAGGTGGCATCATATTACAGCCCACGGGCGATGTAAATAAGGTCGCCGGTCCTTGCCGATAATGATGCATATACCATTGGGTGAAGCCCCACGGAAAAGGGGCTTCACCCAATGGAAAGATGATTAAATGATTGTTGCAAAAACCACCCGGTATCAGCGAGTTGTCAGGGACGATACGACAGTATATAGATGCTCACAAATGACTCCGTGGTTTTTAAAAAGCAATGAGATAAGGTGATTGGTATGAAATTGGAGCCTGGAAAGAACGTTAAGATAGAAGTTATTCGTTCAGAATGTGACCTGATGAAAAGCGGGGACGCAGTATACCTGAAGGGACCGGTCCTTGACAGGGAAAAGTCAGGGCCTGTTTGTGTTACGGCACTATTGTCACTGTACCCGTGGGTCATGGGTGCACGTTTTGGAATTGAATCGGACCACCTGGGATGGAACGACGGGTACGTCGTATGTTGCCCCGATAAGCTTGTTGATTTCAGGATTACCTTTCTTGACAACGAGGATTAAAAGGGTAGTGGTTTGTGACGTGAAAACAAAGGATTGTACGTCAAATCAGGCTATAGGAAAGGTACAAACCTGAGGTAGATGTTGCAAGGCATTGTGAAAAATGGAATGCAAAATGCAGTAATACGAAAGTAAGGTGCCTGTTGGATAAACCCGCAAGGGTAAATTCAATATGGATGACTAACCATCGAGTTACTTGATGGATATAACTGAGGATGAGGCTTCATCGTGATGGGAGGCTTGTCCAGATTAATCGAAGATTTATATATAAGTATTCGATTGCGAATGAACTGAGAGGGAGGTGATAACAAAAGGAAGCGGAAGAATGTATGTGCAACAATTGATAAGTATCAAGTAAAATGAACTTTAAAAGGAGACGATTATGAAAAAAGTAGGGTTTACAAGTTTATTTATACTAGTACTGAGCATTTCCCTTGTTTTTCTTGGTGGATCATTTAACAAGGCGGAATGTGCAAAGAAATACAATCTTAAATTTCAATTAGCATGGCACACACAACACCCAGAATACAAAGCATATAAACAGTTCACCAAAATGATAAAGGAGAGAACCGATGGCCGGATTAAATTTACGCTCTTTCCGGCAAGCCAGCTGATAGGCAGGGCCGAAGCGCTGGACGGTTTGAAGAATGGCACCATCGATATGCTCGCCAGCTGCGGATCCTATTATCACGGAATGATCCCGGAAGGTGATGTCGACTGGCTCCCCTACATATCCCTTGGACATCGGGCGGAGTTCTGGGATTACATGAATGGTGACAATGAGTTTAATGCTATCATCGCGAAGAATTATCTCGAAAAGGCGAATGCCGTTTATCTTACCAATATTATCTGCGGAAGCTCTGGGATTATAGGCAAGGGCACCAATGAATACAAGACTATTGAATCTCTGAAAAACATTAAGCTGAGAGCAGCGGGCGGTGTCTGCACACGCGTGGCAAAGGCCTGGGGCGCGGCTCCTGTGACGATGGCGACGGGGGAGATCTATCCTGCGTTGCAGAGAGGCACAGTCGATGCCCTGATTTTCTATGCCTACGGTCTGAAAGACTACAAATTCTTTGAAGTTGCCAAGACATTTACGCGGCCTCCTGTCTTTACCTGGGCTGATGATCTGTGGATAAACAAAAATGCGCTGGAAAAACTACCGGCTGATCTGCAGAAGATTCTCATTGACACTGCTAAAGAATGGGGGAGATGGGCGAGCACAGAGTACTGGCCGAACTATGAAAAAGACAATGAGAAATGGTGTACCGAAAAGGGCGTGAAATTCCTTATGATGGACGATGCAAATATCGCAAAATCAAAGGAAATGCTTGAAGAAGTATGGGATTGGTACGCCAACGAAAGTCCGGACTGTAAGAGACTGGTTGAGCTGATCAAAGAAGAACAAAAGACCTGGAAGTAGTACGGCATACCTTAAGTTCACGGGTGAAGAGGATGGGGAGGGAACGCTCCGTCCTCTTCACTAAATCATCTTGGAGAAATAATTATGAATAACACAGATAGTAAAAGCCCGGGTGGATTTGGCAAATTCATGGATATAATGTCAAAGATCGATGAAAAACTTGCCGAAATTGCCGGGTGGATCGTCATTGTTATGATGGTGACCATAAGCTACGATGTGGCAATGAGGTATATATTCGGGGCACCGACCACCTGGAGCTTTGAGATTAATCGCTATATGCTTATTCTCGTGGCTTTCTTTGGTTGCGCCTGGGCGCTTCCTGCAGGAGGGCACGTAGCCGTCGACATATTTACCGAGCACATGGAGAAGAGGAGGAAAGCGAAACTGGAGATTATCACCTCCCTCATGGCCTTGACATACATGCTCGTATTCTTCTATGAGTCGCTTGTCTTTACCTGGGATGCCTGGGAAGGCGGAGTAAGGAGTACCGAGTATCTGGCGTGGCCCCTCTGGCCGATGAGGTCATTTCTTGTTATCGGTGCGTTCTTTCTCGTTTTTGAGTTTGTTTTCAGGGTGGTGCGTAGCGTTACAATCCTGACCGAACCAGCTCAGACCGAATCGCAAGGAGGTTGATATTTATGGAATGGTATATGATACTTTTATTACTTGTCGGCTCACTTTGCGTACTCCTCTTTATGGGATTGCCGGTGGCTTTTTCACTCGGATTTCTAAGCACGGTAAGTGCGTTGATATTCTGGCCGGGTACGGAAGGGCTTTATGGTGTTGCCCTGGCCGGGTATGGTCATATGAGCAGTTATACGCTTGTCTGTGTGCCCCTGTTTATTCTTATGGCACAGATAGTAATGCATAGTCGTATGGGAACGGACACCTATGATGTGGCCGACCGCTTTCTCCGCAATCTTCCCGGTGGTCTTGGTATGACCAGTACCGTCTTCGGGGCCATCTTCGGCGCAGTATGCGGGGCCAGTACGGCTGGAACGGCTACCGTCGGTCTCCTCTCACTGCCCGAGATGCAGAGGCGTGGATATGAAGAGGGGATGTCTGGAGCTATTGTGGCCTTTTCGGGTGCACTCTCAATTCTGATTCCACCCAGTGTTATCCTCATACTCTACGGAACGCTGGCGAACGAATCGATCGGTGCACTCTTTGCCGGAGGTGTCATTCCGGGAGTAGTGATGACCGTGTTGGCGATCCTCTACATCTACACCAGGGTGAAGTTGAATCCTGCGGTGGCTCCGAGGGATGACGTCAGGTTCACATGGAAAGAAAAATTCGCATCATTGTGGAAAGTGTGGTCGCTCCTCCTTCTGGTGGTGCTTCTTCTGGGGACGATCTATACAGGAATAGCAACACCTACAGAGGCAAGTGCGATAGCATGTCTTGCGGTATTTGCTATTGCCATCTCAAAAGGGACCATGACCTGGGACCTTCTGAAGAAGTCGCTCCTTGCCACAGTCAAGACAACGACGATGATCGGATGGATCATCATTGGTGCCACTTCCTTTGGATATGTTATTATTTATTCAGGCTGCGCAACGGAACTGACAGACTGGGTTGTGAGTCTGCCCGTGCCCCCAACAGTCGTAGTTATCGTTCTTATGTTCGGGTTTCTTATCATGGGTATGTTTCTGGATCCCGCCGCTATCGTTATGATGACGACGCCCATTATACTGCCGATTCTTCTCGCACTGGACGTTAACGTTCTATGGTTTGGTATCCTTATGACTGTGAACATGTGCGCTGGAAACATTTCTCCCCCAATGGGATTGAATCTGTATATCGTCAAGGGGCTTGTGCCGCCCGAGGCGATGAATATGAAGAGACTGTTTTACGGCGCTATCCCCTTTATTGTTATAGATGCCGTGACGATAGCCCTTATCATGATTTTCCCCGCAATTGCGACGTGGCTGCCGAGTCTGGTAGTAGCATCATAGCGAAGCGGAAAATATAGAACCCCCGGTGTCGCAAAGGCATCGGGGGTTTTTCTATTTGTTTCTTCTCTGGCAGATCGTTCGATGGTAAAATATAGAGGGTATGTCTGATTTGTCAAACTGCCATTGCATATTATGAGCGTGTATGATAGGCGCGTGGTGCTATGGATTATAAAAGGTTACGAGATAAATATGCTATCGCGGGGGTTGGGTACGCTCATTCACAAAGGGGTGTGGCACGATCCGCACTGAGCTTTTATGTGGAGGCGAGTGCCGCTGCCATCAGAGATTCCGGACTGACAAAAAAAGACATCGATGGTCTTATCTGCTACCGGCAGTTTGCTCCCCTCGCGGGCGATGTAACGGTAACCCCCTATCTTGTCGCCCAGCATCTGGGTATCGAGCCCACGGTTCTCAGCCAGGAATCCTACTGCGCACGGGAACAGTTTATCCATGCAGTCAGTCTGATTGAGGCCGGTTTTTGCCAAAACGTACTAATCGTCTATGGCGATAATGCCACGTCTGGACGCAGGAGTTTTGCAACGGGTGCGACCAACAGTGAACCGCCAGACGACAATGCAGCCTTTGGAGACTTCAGCCGGGTGGCCCACTTTGCGATGGCTGCCCAGAGGGGGATGCACGAATTTCAAACGGGTCCGGAGACGTGGAAGGAAATTGCCCTTTCTCAAAGGAAATGGGCAAACCTGAATCCCCATGCGGTCTTCTATAAACAACCATTAACCTATGACGATTATTTTAATGCCGACTGGGTTGTCGAACCCTTCAGACGTTATGATTGCTGTATTATGAGCGATGGTGGAAGAGCCTGTGTTGTTACGACACAAGAGCGGGCCCGGGACCTGAAGAATCCTCTCGTTACCATTATGGGTCTCGGCGAGGCCAATTCTTCTGTCGATATCCATCAGTCCTCTACGATGGCGGGTCCGACACCGGCGCGGCGTGCGGGTGCGATGGCGCTCGATATGGCGGGGATTACGATTGATGATATTGACGCCTGTGAGATATATGACTGTTTTACCTATACGGTAGAGATAACCCTGCAAGACTATGGTTTCTTCAAACCCGGAGAGGGGCGAGGGTGGTTTTCCCATGGAAGGACGGCACCCGGCGGGCAAATCCCGGTCAATACCTCGGGGGGGCTTCTCTCGGACTCATATTACATGGGTATGACGCCCGTCACCGAAGGCGTTATGCAGCTTATGGGACGTTGTGGCGCTCGTCAGCTGGGAAAGAAGGTGGGGACAAAGAGGCCGGATATTATCATCTGTTCGGATAACGGTGCCGTCTTTCAGAGCCACACGACCATTATTCTGAGGAGGTTGTAATCAGATGTCTGAAAGACCAGTACCACACCCGAATGCCGACACCCAAACTTTCTGGGACGGGTGCGGGGAGCAGAAACTCCTCTTTCAGAAGTGCGGTGAATGCGGACATGTCAGATGGCCGCCCTCGGTTCTCTGCCCCATCTGTCATTCCTTGGCGACAGAATGGATTGCCGCAAGCGGTAGAGGAACGATCTATACTTTTGCCGTCTATCACGTTGCCTTTCATGAGGCATTCAAAAACAGCCTTCCTTACGCCACGGCGGTTGTCGAACTCGAGGAAGGCCCCCGCATACTGAGCAGAGTTGTCGGCTGTGATATCGCAGACATTCGATGCGATATGCCGGTCGAGGTGGTGTGGAGAACTGACCCGAGAGGGTTTATCCTTCCAGAATTCAAACCCCTTCCCATAGTCACGTGATCCCGGGCAGTACTCTTAAAGAACATTTCCATACATTAGCTCCGATTAGTATACCCTGTTTTGACCATCGATCGTCCAGTGTGCAGGATCATAAAACAGGTATTCTTGACCCTTGCCCGGTCCGCAAACCAGCACGTTGAAATACCACGTGACGTCGGAAAGAGAAATGGATCACGCATCGGTTCTCTCCGGCTGTCAATGGCAGCGTAGTGGATCTCTTGTAGATATCGATACGCTAATTAGTAGTGCTTCTTTTCATTTTCAAGATCCTCCCTTCGCAGGTGTCGGTATTCGATTCTTCATCTCCAAATGCTCAGACATTTCCCTATATGATCACGGGGCTATATGTGCTGTTGAATATTATCTGGCTTTTCGGTATTATCCTCAGTAAGAAGGATGGTAAGGTGTGAATCGGTAAGAATTTGCTTTTGTCAGGATTGCTGACGGGTTGTTTCTTTATCCTTTTCGCACTTATTATACGGGCAAGCGGCTATATTGTTGGTGCTGTGCTTGCGGTTCTTTTTATCATCTTCAAGATCAACCATATTGAACGAGAGCCCATGGATGGACTTGTCGAAATATCTATGACGGTAAGTTATTAATTATTTTCTAAAAGGAATAAAGACAGAACGTTACTCAGTACATAAATTAGGAGGAGTTTCATGGTAGAATCTATTTACTGGCTCGGCCACTCGAGTGTCAAAATCGAGGGAGAAAAAACTATCTTTATTGATCCCTGGAAGTTAGATCTAAAAGAGAAAGCAGACATTATTTTAATAAGCCACAGCCACCACGACCATCTCTCATTGGAAGATGTGGAAAAACTTCGTCACGATAATACCGTTATCGTGACAACGCACGATAGCGCGGGGCAACTTTCTGGTAATGTTGAGGTCTTGACCCCGGGTGAGAAGGTATTGATCGGTGACATAACGATCGAGGCAGTTCCCGCATATAATGTAAAGAAAGACTTTCATCCAAAAGCAAACAATTGGATCGGCTTCGTTATTACAGTAAAGGGCAAGCGGATTTACTATTGCGGTGATACGGATCTTATCCCTGAAATGAAGGAAATCAAGGCAGACATAGTAATTACGCCGGTTGGAGGAACCTATACCATGACGGCAGAGGAGGCCGCTCAAGCAGTTAATCTGATAAAACCTGAATGTGCCATACCGATTCACTATGGTGACATTATTGGATCAGAAAGTGATGCCGAGACATTTAAAAAACGTTGCGATGTTCCGGTTGAGATAAAGCCTTTTATAGTGAACAACTAATGCTTGTAGAAATATGACTGATTCATTACGGCAGTAGTTGCACCTTTTGTATGTAGCATTTATCTCTATTGAATGGCTCAATGCTAAAGACTATTAGTTAGAATAATTGTCCGGCACTGTCCTCTATTATATGCCAGGCTCAGATGCAAAAGAGGTGTTTAGTTAAAGCGTTACCCCTATACTTTCAGACAGTATTCTGCCGTAGATACCGATGGCCTATTGCAATATATCAAATTGCAAACATTCTTTTACACTACCGCTGCTTAAGGATTTTCCTATGAGCCATATCGAAATAATTTCTCTTCAATCCAGTCAGGAAAGAGAGGCAGCACAACTTCTCTCTGAGGCCTTTCGCGATAACCCGGGAAGTATGGCTATTCTGTCGGGGACCACAGCAGAAAAGAGAGAGAAAAAACTGAATACCCTCCATTCATGGGTTGTTGACGCATGTATTGCCTATGGCGTCGCAAAGGCAGTGGTGTGCGATAATATTCTTGCGGGGATTTCACTTGCCTATCCGCCCGACTCCTATCCCTTATCCTACAGGGCCTGGCTTCGCAACGGAATAGGTGCGGCTCTGATCGGACCACGATACACATGGCGATGCGCACAATTTGACTCCTATATTCGGAGAAAACATATAACGGAAAGACACTGGTATCTCTACGTGCTCGGCATAGCACCTTCATTTCAGGGAAGAGGATTTGCGGGAAAGCTTCTGCGAAGGCTTTCGGAGCAGGCCGACCGGGAAGGGTTGCCCTGCTATCTCGAGACGGATAGGCCTGAAAATGTTGCTATCTATCAAAACTTTGGTTATGCAGTGCTCTGCGAAGAGACTATTGAAAAACTTGATAATGTCAGACTATGGTATATGATGCGTCCATCTACGGAGAAAGGAAACCGCCGGTAAGGTAGATTATGAACATTCGCAAGGCCCTGGTCGGTATAGTGACACTCTTGTATATCGTAAGTCCCTACGATATTATTCCCGACTTTCTTATCCCTCTGGGATGGCTTGATGATCTCGGCGTTCTCGGACTTCTGCTTTACTACCTGAAGACAGGGAAACTGCCCCATATCCTTTCCCGCAGGAAAGAGTCTTCCGAAGGCAACGGCGACTGAAAGGGCTGCCCCTGGCCGTTCTCTCTTCAATATTGACAGAGTGGTGTCAGATACATATAATAAAAAATATGAAGTTATTTTCTTTTTCGGTTTGCGAATTAGGAATTCGTCGGAAAACGTCTGATTGATCGTAATCAATAAGAAAAGAGGAGGTAACAAATATGGCACGATGGAAATACAAAACAAGCATCTTGGATCTCGATACGATAATTCCACCCGAAATGGTTTTTTGTGATGACGAGGGGAATTGCACTGTCAATGGCATTCCGGGCAGCCTCGAAGCCCTCAAGGATATTCTGGATAGGGAAGGCGAAAGTGAATGGGAACTGGTGCAATGTCAGTCTCATGCTGGAAAACTACTCGTAATATGGAAGAAGGAAGTTAAAGAAGCCTTCGCCAGTTAGTGGTGGCCTGAGCCACCGTTAACGAATGATACAAAAACTGGTATACACACGGTTCGTGATGTTCGCGGTTCGTTGCAATGAGATATGTTCAAATGTATTTCTTGCTGAGCTGTAGAGCGAGCACGTAAAATCAAAGATTATCCTGAATTGAACAGCGAGCGCATTCCCCGCTGCTTGCGGCGGGGTTAGCGAGCGAATATAAAATAATATTTTCCTTAACAATCGGAGATTCCCCGCAACTTGTTGCGGGGAGCTTCAATAGCCGGAGGTCTCCGAAGCAATGCTTCGAAAACCTCCGGCAGGGAAATGATACCCCTGTCTGTCTTTTTCATTCCCTCTTTCAAAGTTGTCATGATGTGAAGTGTAAACAACGATTGTGATGAGAACAGCGGACACTCTTCCCGTTGTCACATCCTTATTTATTTCCCCCCAATGGTATGTCACAAAAAATGCGGGGTAATATTTCCCCACACAAGGGGCAAGATTACCCAGTAATCGTCCATGCAACAGCTCTTCTTATGTAATAAGTCTTATTGTATCAATAGGTTACTGCGATGGTATCAAAATTGCGTAATAGTACGTAAGAAACAGACGAAACCGGAATAAGGAGGATATAGAATGGGGAATAATTCCGGCAATGCCTATCAGCCGCGACCCGTATCAATCATTAGAACACTGCCACAGATACAAGAACACCGATTATTTCAGCTGAAGCTTGAAGACGGAGGTTCATGGGAAGATTTCGGCCATCAGCCGGGGCAGTTTGTTGAAGTTTCCATCTTCGGTAAGGGAGAAGCACCGATTAGCATTTCCTCTCCGCCTACGAGGCTCGATGCCCTTGAGATTTGCGTACGTCGCACCGGAAGGGTGACAGATGCGCTCTTCGAAATGGAAAAAGGATCTCATCTGCATATCCGCGGACCCTATGGCAGGGGATTCCCTGTTGAGATTCTTAAAGGGCATAAGGTCCTCCTCATCGCCGGCGGTTTAGGCCTTGCCCCCCTAAGGTCGCTTCTCCTTTACCTCCTCGACAAACGTGACGAATTCGACGAACTTATCCTCATGTATGGGACGAACAATCCCGATAACGTGCTCTTCAAGTACGAGCTTCTCGGATTTTTTGACCGCGACGATATCAAGTATCTCTACAGTGTCGACAGGGATGAGGAGGGTATCTGGAAGCAGTACGTAGGTGTCGTGACGGGACTCTTCGACCAGGCTGAACTTTCGCCTCACGATACTTACGCTGTTCTGTGCGGGCCTCCTGTCATGTACAAATTTGTCCTTGAACGGCTCCTCTCCCTGGGCTTTCCGAGAGACCATATCTTCATGTCGCTTGAAAGGATGATGAAGTGCGGTATCGGAAAATGCGGGCACTGTGCAATAGGAGACAAATACTGCTGTACCGACGGGCCGGTTTTTCCCTTTACAGAAATTGAAAAAATAAAGGAGGCGATCTGACAATGGCACGAACTCTATCGGTATGTCCCTTCTGCGGTTGCGGATGTAATTTCTATATTATTACGAAAGGTGAGAGGGTGGTTGGTGTCGAGCCGAGCCCCGGGAATCCCGTCAACAGAGGAATGCTCTGTGCGAAGGGGTGGAATTCCTATGAATTCATTCATGCACCCGACAGATTAACGAAACCCCTTGTGCGGAAAAACGGCGAACTCACCGAGACGACTTGGGATGAGGCGCTCGATACCGTTTCGGGAAGACTGAACGATATAAAGGCAGAACACGGTCCCGATTCGCTCGCCTTCCTCGCCTCGGCCAAGGTGACCAATGAGGAGAATTATATCTTCATGAAGATGGCCCGTGCCGCTTTCGGTACGAACAATGTCGATCACTGCGCGCGGCTCTGACACAGCGCGACGGTGGCCGGTCTGGCCGCCGCCTTTGGTTCGGGAGCGATGACCAATTCCATCGCTGAAGTGGAAGAAGCCGAACTTTTCTTTATCACGGGTACCAATACAACGGCACAGCATCCCCTTATCGGGACACGGATTATCAATGCAACGGAGCGGGGCGCGAAGATCATACTTGCCGATCCCCGCAAAATACAGCTTGCCGATTATGCCGATATTCACCTGAGACATAATATCGGTACCGATGTGGCACTCCTTAACGGCATAATGAATATCATCATCGAGGAGGATATTTACGACAGGGAATATGTAGAAGAGAGGACCGAGAATTTTGATCAGCTAAAGGCAGTGGTGGGTCGATATACCCCTCGTGTTGTCGAGCAGATAACGGGCGTTCGCGCCTCTGACCTCGAAGATGCGGCACGCGCCTATGCGACAACGGAAAAGGCGATGCTTCTCTATGCCATGGGTATTACCCAGCATGCCACGGGAACGGACAATGTGAAGACCTGTGCGAATCTTGCCATGCTGACCGGGCATGTGGGAAGGCCCTCGACGGGTGTCAATCCCCTGAGGGGGCAGAATAATGTCCAGGGTGCCTGCGATATGGGAGGACTTCCCAATGTCTTTTCCGGTTATCAGCAGGTGGCGAACGAAGAGGTGAGGAAAAAGTTCGAGGAAGCCTGGGGAGTGGAAAACCTCGACGGAAAGGTAGGGCTCACGATTACAAAGATGATGGCCGCCGCTCAGAAGGGGGACCTGAATGCCCTCTATATCATGGGTGAAAATCCGATGCTGAGTGATCCCGATTCGTCCCACATAGAGCTGGCTCTCTCAAATCTCGATTTTCTCGTTGTTCAGGACATCTTTCTGTCGGAAACAGCCCGCCTTGCCGATGTGGTACTCCCCGCGACATCCTTTGCCGAAAAGTCGGGCACCTATACGAATACGGAGAGAAAGGTCCAGATCGCCCACAAGGCGATTGATCCGCCTGGTTCGGCGATGGATGACTGGCAAATTGTCTGTGAGGTGAGCAGGCGGTCCGGATACCCCATGCATTACGGATCAACAGGGGAGATATTAAAGGAGATCAATGAGCTAACCCCCTCCTATGCGGGAATTACCCGCGAGAGACTTGTCACCGGATATGGCCTCCAGTGGCCCTGCCCCACTGAGGAGCATCCCGGAACACCTTATCTCCATAAGGGGAAGTTTACAAAGGGGCTCGGCTCATTTCTCCCCTGTGATTTCAAACCTGTTTCCGAGGTGCCTGACGAGGAGTATGATTTCCTCCTGACCACGGGGCGGGTCTACTACCATTTTCATACAGGAACCATGACGAGGCGTATCAGCATACTCGACCGTGAGGCCCCGGAGCCACTGGTGGAGATAAATCCCGATGATGCTCGGCGGCTCGGCATACGGAATAATGATGGAATAGAATTAATATCACGACGGGGTGCCATAAAGGCAAAGGCAGAGGTGACTGATCGTGTTCCTCAACGGGTGGTCTTTTCAACGTTTCATTTCCACGAGGCACCGGTCAATCTGCTGACGAACCCCGTTTTTGATCCCGTTTCTGGCATACCCGAGTATAAGGGTTGTGCGGTCAGGGTAAGGAGGTGTGCATGAAGATTTTAGCCAGGAAGGATCTTGCGGATGTCTTGAAAAACTGGTCGGATTCTTACGATGTTTTTGCTCCCGGCATAAAGGAGACGGGTGATATCATATTCGATCGCTTCGATGCGGATACCTTCACCCTCGATTATGGAAAACCGTCACTTCCGCAAAAATCGGAGTTTCTGCCCCAGAGCGAGGTGATATTCGAGATGAAAGAGGGGGAGTACAGGGAGGTACTGGCCGGCAACGGAAAGGTGCTCTTCGGCATGAGAGCCTGTGATGTGATGGGGATGAGACAGTCGGGAAACTTCATGGGTCGCGATGTCGCGGATCCCTATTATAAGGCGAAGGAAGAAGAGGTCTTGAGGGTTGTCATGGCCTGCTCGGGACCGCAGAATGAGACCTGTTTTTGCACCACCGTCGGAAGCGGTCCCTCGGCGGAGAGAGGATTTGATCTTCAGTTTTACGATCTGGGAGATGAGTTTTTGGTCGAAGCCGGAAGCGAGAGGGGAAAACAATTAATAGACGATGATCCCTTTGAAGCGGTTGATGATGCCGAGGCCGGGACACGGAAAGAGAAGTTTACAGAACAGGCCTCGATGGCTGTGGAGAAGGTGCCGGCTGTGCGAGAGGCCATGGAAAGACTCCGTGACGGTTCGGTCAGCGAGACGGTGTGGGACTACTTCGGCCGGAAATGTATCATCTGCGGGGGGTGCGCCTTTGTCTGTCCTACCTGCACCTGCTTTAACGTTTCCGATTATGTGACAAAGAGGGGAGAAGGATTGAGAGTACGTTCCTGGGATGCCTGCCTCTTCGGCGGATTTACCAGGGAGGCTTCCGGTCATAACCCGCGGGGTACCCAGGCGCTGAGAGTGAAACGACGTCATGAGCATAAGCTTCTCTATTTCAACGAAACCGATATCTTGGAAGGACTCTGCGGTTGCGTCGGGTGTGGGAGGTGCTCTGACTATTGCCCCGTCCATATCGGCACTCTTGAGGTCGTACAGGCAATTGCCGAGGAATGATAATTTACAAAGCTGGAGGAAGAAATGACCGACGAAAAAAAGAGGATACTTATCATTGATGATGACGAGGATTACGGGAACGCGCTCGGTATAGTGCTTGAAAATAACGGCTACACGGTGGAACACGCAATGAATATAAAAAATGGTCGTGAAGCGATCGACCGGGCACTTCCTGATCTCATCATTCTCGATGTTATGATGGATAAACACACAGACGGCTTCGAACTTTGCTCTGACCTGAAAAATGATGAGGCCTGTCGGTTGATTCCCGTCATGATGGTAACCGCCGTGACGGAAAAAACGGGGTTCAAATTCTCACCTGAAACGGATGGTGAATACCTGGAGGCGGACGACTATGTCTCGAAGCCCGTGCCGGTGGCGGAGCTTTTATCCAGGGTGAATAAGCTTATCGGTAAAGCAGATTAATTATTGTAGGAGTGCCATTATCGTTGTCCTTAAGATAGGCTTTTTTTATTTCAAGTACTTATCATTGCATATCAAAATGACGCACCTGTGTCACATTGGCCTCTTTATTCTGCTGACCCCTTTCGTGATTACTGAGGTTCCTCTCATTTCGATTGAATACAAAGAAAAGGTGGATCACGTTTTTCCCGGGACAAGGCCTGTATGATCCCGGGGTTATCTTCCTCACCGATGGGGAGTTTTACCCCTCAAAAAGGAGTGATCGTAAAAATGTATAAAATATATCAATATATATCAGGTAGTTATGTTTTGGCATTGGCTTTGCAATTACTATAACTATAAAATAACTATGGAGGCAATGAATTATGACAGCAAAAAAGAAAATACTCGTGATTGATGATGACATGGACTTTTTGATGGCCACCAAGCTGATACTCGAAAAGGGCGGATACGAGGTATTTCTTGCGGAGGATGGAAAAAGTGGAGTTGATATGGTGAAGTCTATTGCCCCCGATCTTACCATTACGGATATGATGATGGAGACTTGGGGTGAGGGATTTGCTGTTGTTTCGAAGATTCGCTCCATGGAACAGGGCAAGGATATGCCGCTTATTGTACTCAGTGCTGTCGATCTTCAGGGGCCTTATCAGTCATATGAACCTTCCGACGAATTTCCGAAGGTGAATATGGTGCTCCATAAGCCTGTCAAAGCAGCTGATCTTCTCAAGTATGCCGAGCAGCTACTGCGCTAAATGATGATGACAGAGCGTAACAGTGTTCTCATTCTGATAGTTGACGACGAGGAATCCATACGGGATGGATGCAGACAGGCCCTTGAAAAGTCTGGATATACCGTCATGACCTCGGGTGATGGTCAGGATGGTATCAAGATTGCCCGAGAGAAGCATCCCGACATAGCCTTTGTGGATCTTAAGATGCCTGGTGTTTCCGGCATGGATATGATCGATGTCCTGTCAAAGGAAATCCCCGATATTGTCTTCATCGTCATTACGGGTTACGCGTCGATCATATCGGCAGTTGAATCCATGAAAAAGGGTGCCTATGACTATCTGCCAAAACCCTTTACCCCCGACCAACTGAGGGCGACGACGACCCGTGGTCTCGATCACCGCAACCTTATTCTCGAGGCGCGGAGACTGAAGGAAGAAAAGGAACAGGTCGAAAAAAATTTCATTACCTTTGTGAGTCACGAGATGCGTTCTCCCTTGGTTACCATCGAACAATATATCGAATCGCTCAAGGTGATAGCTGGTGATTGTCTCAGCGAGGACGCGATGCATATTGTAGAGAGGTGTCAAAAGCGCATTCAGAATCTGGAGGAACTGGTAGAGCACTGGCTCGATATCAGTAAGATAGAAAACGGTACCCTTACTCAAAAGAAAGAACCGGTCAATCTTACCGCTATCATTGCAAGGAGTATGGAAGAGATGGTGCCCCTCTGCCAGAGGAGGGGCCTCGAAATGGAAAAAGAGATTCCCGCTGGTCTGCCTGGTATCATCGGGGATGAAGAGAGTCTGATGAGGGTATTTATTAATATTATCGGAAATGCCACGAAGTATACACCCAGTGGAGGAAGGATCCATATTGGCGCCAATTATGACGATGTCACCCTAACGATCAGCGTATCGGACACGGGTGCGGGCATTCCCCGGGACAAGATCCCCTTCATTTTCGAGCCTTTTTTCAGAGGGAAGGGAAAGGAGGACCGGCAGCGCGGTTCAGGGCTTGGTCTCACCTTCTGTAAAAAGATCGTGGAGGCCCACGAAGGCACAATCGAGGTTATGTCAGAAGAGGGCGAGGGGACGACCTTTAAGCTAAAATTCCCCCGGTGAATGATTCTCTCTGAGGCAGAGATCATCAGAATGAAAATGAAAAAGGAGTTACAGGAGAGAGAGCATCTCCTGTAACTCCTTTTTATATATTAGGCAAAGGCTGTGGTGAATGCAACCACCAAACCGGCGGCGAAGACCACCGCTCCTAACCCTGCTCCCCCGGCCGTGGCCAGTATGGGGGATAATCCCAGAAGAAGAAAACCAAAAGCGAATCTTCCTTCTCGTGCGTCCATAGTATCCTCCTGATTAAACTTCAATAGTTTTGATACTTACTGCAGATATAATGGGTTTATTCCGTGTTAACAGATGTTTCATAACAATGCCCAAAGCCTCAACAGTATCTCCTACGCGAATGTTTTCTGAGGGCGCTGTGAACATGATAACCCGTATACCTGCCGTGTTTTCTCTAATATGAAAGTGAGGCCTGTTTAACCACTTGAAACTTATCTTTTCTACCTCACCCGTTACCCTTACAATGTTACCGACCATTCCCAGGTCTATCTTTTCTATCTTGCATCTCTTGGCTTTCGAGCTGAACTGCTCATCAGCTTGAGAAAAGCTTCGCCGACTCATCCATGCCAGCGTCATGGGAATGACCAGAAGCAGTATCAGACCGGGGATAGCAAAGAGCAGAAATCGAGTATCTCCCGTTGCTGTGTAATGGAGAGCTACTGCCGCTGCACATATGACAAATGCTATCCAGGCTAATACTGACAACGTCTCACGTCCCTATTCTGCGGGAAGATCGTTTTTAAACATCAGGAAGTATGCAATTCCGATGAAAACGAAACCACCAACAATATTTCCCGCCGTTACGGGGATGAGATTCCAGAGCCATACATCGGACCATGAAAGTCCTCCGTTGGCCAGCAGCATACCACCCTTCTTTTCGATAACTGCGGGATACCAGTCCATCAGGAATTTCCCCGTTGGAAGGAAATACATATTGGCCACGCAATGCTCGAAACCGGAGGAGACGAAGGCCATGATCGGGAACCAGATGCCGAAGAACTTGCCGATCACATTATCTGCAGTGATGGCAAGAAGAATAGCAATGTTCACGAGGAAGTTACAACCGATCGCCTTAACGAAACAGGACCAGAGTCCCATCGCTCCGACGGCCTTGTATCCCAAGACCTTTCCCGCAGCGATACTTACCGCCGTCATTCCAAAGGCATTGACAGCCATGGTGCCGTCTGCCTGCCCGCTTACAAAGGGCCCTACGGTCATAATGTAGGCATAAGCAATCGAGCCGACGAGGTTTCCAATGTAAACCCAGACCCAGTTTCTCAGTACCGCGCCCCAGGTGATCTTCTTCATCATAGCTGCCATGGGAACGATCATACAGTCACCGGTGAAGAGTTCCATTCCGGTAAGGACGATCGCAATCAGTCCGACGGGGAATACGGCGCCGCCAACGAGTTTAGAGACTCCCGGCGTTCCAATACCGGTGATACATACGGTGCAAAGCGCTCCTCCGATGGCGATATAGGCGCCTGCCATGAAGCCCCTGATGAGAAGATTAAAAACCGATAACTTTGCCTTTCCAACTCCTGCGTTGCCCACAAGAGCTACCACTTTTGCAGGGGGGTTAAAAGCCATACAAATACCTCCTATTAAAAAATAAATTTAAATGAGGGGCCCCTTACAGACCCCTCAACGAAAAGCCTTTTTCTTACGCTGCTTCCACCTTGACGGCGCAGACCTTATACTCAGGAATCTTTCCTATGGGATCGAGTGCCGGATTGGTCAGAAGATTTACAGCCGCCTCACTAAAGTGGAAATTCATAAAGATGGTTCCTTCGGGCGGAGTGTCAATAACGCTTGCCTTTACCTGGAGGCTCCCACGTCGCGATGAAACCGTGATAACATCACCTTCCTTGATTCCCAGTTTTTTCGCATCCTTTGAGTTTATCTCTGCCAGGCTCTCAGGATATCGCTCATTAAGACCTTTGCTCCTCCTCGTCATGGTTGCCGTATGGAAATGATAGAGGACGCGTCCGGTTGTCAGGATGAAGGGATATTCATCATCGGGGAGTTCCTCCGAAGGTCTGTAGTCGATGGCCGAAAACAGTCCCAGCCCCCTGCTGAATGTATCCTTATGGAGGTATTTGGTGCCGGGATGATCCGTGCTCGGGCAAGGCCACTGAAGACCTTCCTCTTCGATCCGTTCATAGGTGATGCCGGCATAGCTGGGGGTCACGCCGTTGATCTCTTTCATGATTTCATCGGCAGAGGAATAATTCATTGAATAGCCCAGCTTTGTTGCAAGTTCGGAAATTATCTGCCAGTCGGCCTTAGCTTCACCGGGGGCCTTGACGGCTTTTCTGATACGCTGAACCCTTCTCTCTGTATTGCTGAAGGTTCCATCCTTTTCGGCGAAGCATGCTGATGGCAGCACCACATCGGCGAGCCGCCCCGTTTCATTCAGGAAGATGTCCTGTACAACGAGGATATCGAGATTTTTAAGGGATGCTTCAACGTGAGCAAGATCGGGGTCACTGACCATCGGGTTTTCACCCATAATGTAGAGACCCTTGACCGTTCCGTCATGAGCGGCATTCATGATCTCCATGATGGTAAGTCCCGGTTTGCCGGGGAGTGAAACGCCCCATGCCTTTTCGAATTTGGCTCTGGCATCATCATTTGCGACCTGCTGATATGCCGGAAATACATTGGGAAGTGCACCCATGTCGCAGGCGCCCTGAACGTTGTTCTGTCCCCTCAGAGGGTTGACTCCGCCACCTTCCACTCCGACATTACCGCAGAGCATTGAAAGATTTGCGCAAGACTTTACATTGTCGGTTCCATGCGAATGCTGTGTGATGCCCATGGCATAGAGAATGGATGCGCTTCCAGCGGCGGCATACATCCGTGCGGCCGTTCTCAGATCATCGGCCGGTATGCCCGTAATTGCTTCGACATGGTCGGGCGTATATTTTGCGACGGCCTCTTTCATTGTTTCAAACCCTTCGGTACGAGTTTCCACATATTCTTTCGCGTAGAGACCCTCATCAATGATGACATTCATGAGACCATTGAGGACGGCGACGTTCGTACCCGGGTTGGGGCGCAGCCATATGTCGGCGTAATCGACGAGACCGATTTTTCTGGGATCGATCACGATAAGTTTTGCTCCCTGCTGCCTGATTGCCCTTTTGACTCTCGATCCGATTACGGGGTGATTTTCTGTCGTATTTGTTCCGATGGCGAGAATGCAATCGGTAAATTCTATCTCTCCTATGGAGTTCGTCATTGCTCCTGATCCGAATGTGGCAGCCAGACCGGCTACCGTAACGGAGTGTCAGAGACGGGCGCAGTGATCGACATTGTTTGTTCCGATCACCGCTCTCATGAATTTCTGAAAGAGATAGTTTTCCTCGTTCGTGACACGTGCCGAGGAGAGTCCCGCGATGCTGTCCGCTCCGTCCTTCTCCTTTATGGCGGCAAACTTGTCTGCGATATAGCCGTAGGCCTCGTCCCAAGTTGCCTCCTGAAGCTCACCATCCTTGCGGATAAGGGGTGTGGTCAAGCGGTCGGGACTATTGATGAAGTTCATTCCGAATCGTCCCTTGGAACAGAGACTCCCGAAGTTTGGCTGACCGTATTCGCGTTCCGCCGTTACCTTGACGACCTTTCCTTCGTGGATGTTGAGATCCATCTGGCATCCCACACCGCAGTAGGGGCAGGTGGTGCGAACCTTTTCGAGCTCCCAGGGGCGTCCCTCGAACCGGGCCTGTTTGAATGTCAGGGCACCAACGGGACATGCGTCAACGCAGGAACCGCAGAATACACAATCAGAATCTATGTAATCCGCATCGAAGGCCGGGCCGACTTTTGCATGGGACCCACGCATCGAGAAATCGAGAACCTCATGGACCTGAATCTCATTGCAAACCCGGACACATCTGCCGCAGAGGATGCATTTGTTGAGGTCCCTCTGTATCATTGAATTGGTATCTTCGATACCGTATCCGGGAGGATCGATCTCGAAGCGGGGCTTTTCAATGCCCAACTCATACACAAGGTCCTGAAGCTCGCAGTTCCCGTTCTTCTCACACTGGAGGCAGTTATGATCTCCTGATGACCACAGGAGTTCCACCACTAATTTCCTGGCGTTTATTACCCTGTCAGAATTAGTTGTGACAATCATTCCCTGACTCGCGGGCATGCAACACGACGCCACAAGGGATCGCGCATTCTCCACTTCTACAACGCACACCCTGCAGGCACCCACATTGGTGGTTCCCTTGTAATAGCAGAGGGTAGGAATGTGTATATTGTTTTCTCTTGCCACTTCCAGGATGGTCTGGCCTGGAGATGCCTCCACTTCTTTTCCATCGATTGTTATAGAAAACTTTTGATCCATTTCGTGCTCCTTCAACGTCAATATAATCTTTAAATACCGAGACAGCCATCAGAAAAAACGGAGATAAAACTTCACATTCCTTGTGAAAACCTAAGAAATGTCAGCCCTATTTCTTATGTTGAAAAACTGATGACACCCGATTTGCACTCTGAACAACAGGTCGAAATTGTATCGCAAATCAAGGGAGGTGAGCCTCTATGTGAACGCACCCTTCCCTAAGGTTTGAAATCTGAGCGACCTTATACTATTTTGGCATACTTTTCAAGTGATAAATGCACTATTCATACAGGCACTGGGTGCTTTCAGTGGCATCCATTTATGAGGCAATACAGTTGGTTAAATAATGTGCGTTGACAGTCGGCAAATAAGTGTAGTATGTTTTCTCAGCCCTTGAGAAAGGGCTTGATTTCTGAAGGTCTATAGTATAAATGAAGACGCGATTTTCTAAAATTTAGGTGAGGACTCCTTGCCCGTACTCAATGGTCGGGCTATAGAGCCGAGAGGAGGTAATACTTTGAGAAGGTACGAAACAATATTTATTGTTCGGGCGGATATGCCGTCCGACGAGATGGATGAATTGATCGAGAGGTACAAGTCGATCGTCACATCCCTCGAAGGAAGTATGATCAAGATTGAGAAGTGGGGCAAACGAAAACTTGCCTACCCGATTGAAAAGAGAAAAGAGGGTTTTTATGTGCTCTTCGATTTTGGCGGGGAGAGCAAGATCATCTCAGAGATTGAGAGAAATTTCAAGATTGATGACAAGGTTGTAAGATTCCAGACGGTAAAGATCGCCGACAGCATAACTCAGGAAGAGATTGAAGAAGAGTTGGCCGAGTCCAGAAGGAAAGCAGAGGAAGAGGCCAGGCGAAGAGAAGAAGCGGAAGCGAGAAGGAAAGAAGCAGCAGCCGCAGCCGCCGCAGCCGCCGCAGCGGCTGTTCCCCCTGAAGAAACAACCGTTGCAGAGGTCGCAGCCGCAGTCACCCCCCCGGAAGAAAAACCGGACGAAAGTACTGATGACAAGGTCGAGAAGGTAGAAGAAACGGTAGAGGAAGAGAATATAACGCCTGATACCGAACCTGCCGAGACGGAAGTGAAAGAAGAGAAGAAAGACGAGGGGGGGGAATAAGAAATGGCGATACAGAGAACGCAAAAACCGAGAAGAAAATTTTTTCATAGAAGAAAAGTCTGCAGGTTCTGTGTGGATTCAAATTTAAAGATAGACTACAAAAATCCTTCCATGTTGAGAAGTTTTCTCACTGAGAGAGGAAAGATCATACCGAGAAGGATAACGGGAACCTGTGCAAAACATCAGAGAGAACTGACAGTTGCAATAAAACGTTCACGAACGCTGGCTCTTTTGCCCTACGTCGTTACTGAGGGTTAAATTTCAAATACTTGAGGAATTAATAAGCTTTGAAAGAAGCAGGGAGAGGTATCCTTAATAGAGATTATTTCTTTGCTGCTGCCATAACCTCTCTTGTTTTCATTGTGGTGGCAGCAATATCGATCCTTAGCAGCTTCGGTGCTCTGCTTTTGCCCGTGCCCCTCTTATATTATTACTCCAAGCTGGGCAGAGTTCAGGGGATATTCATTTTCTTCGTATCCCTTGTCGCGGCGATGATAACCCTGAAGATCGTTCACTCGCCGCTGACCCTTCACTATTTTTTCATCCTGGGTGCAGTTGGACCTCTGCTTTCAGAGGTGTTGCGAAGGGATTATTCCATAGAAAAGACTGTTCTCTTTGGGGTTGGTGCATCTCTGGCGCTGGGATTCGCCTTTCTCCTCTTTTACTCTCTGACCCTGGGAAAGAGTCCCTGGACTCTGATCGTGTCATATATATTCGATGTAGTTCGGGAAAATATAGATTCCTACGCACGGATCGGTGTTCCTCAGGAGCATCTAGAGATCATTAGAGGAAATGCCCGTTATATAGCACAAGCCCTTACCGCTGTATTTCCATCACTTATCCTCGTCGGCGCTTCCTTCTGCGTGTGGTTGAATATTCTGGAAGGAAAACTGCTGTTTGAAAAAAAGGGAATGTGGTATCCTGACTTTGGTGATCTGTCGCGTTGGAAGATTTTCGACAGGATGATCTGGGTCTTCATACTTGCAGGGGTATCTATTGTTGTCCCCGTGAAGGCTGCCAAGATTATCGGTCTTAATATACTTATCATTCTCTTATTCATCTATATGCTTCAGGGGCTTTCAATAGTAAGCTTCTATTTTAAGAGAAAAAATATACCATGGTTTATCAGGGGATTCGGATATTTTCTGATCTTTGCACAGCAGATTCTTCTTGCTATTGTCATCGGTCTCGGGCTTATTGATGTCTGGGCCGATTTCAGGAAACTCGAAAAAACTGATCCGAATACCAAACCATAGCGGTTTTAAAAGAAGGCAAATGTGTGCGCTGTGTCTCGTCTGTTTCCGATTTGTTTCACCTATGAGTGCTGCAAGTATCATGATAGAGATGGCAGAACTGTATTACATCATCATAAAATCTTAACCGTGGGTGCACCCGCAAGCCCCGTCTTATGGGCGGGGACAAGGGGCGCAATATAATAAAACTATTCCTTACCGGGAAGCTCCGCCCTGCGGGTGGAGAGCGTTACTTTTACGAGATTGTCAAAGATACGTAACAGGAGGAGGTCGGAAATGAAAGTCATTCTGAAGGATAATGTTGAGTCTCTGGGGAAACGGGGAGACATTGTAAATGTTTCCATTGGGTATGCGAGAAATTACCTTATCCCCAAGGGATTGGCGGTCGAGGCGAGCAATAAAAACATCAAAGCCCTGGAGCATCAAAAGGGAGTCGTCGAACTGAAGGAAGAGAAGCAGCAGAAAAAGGCTGAATCTCTGCGTGATGAATTGGCGACGGTTAGCTGTATTATAAAAAGAAAAGTGGGAGAGCAGGACAAAATTTTCGGTTCCGTAACATCGAAGGATATAGAAAAGGTTCTGGAGGAACAGGGCATACAGGTGGATCGAAAAAGCATCAGTATTGATGAACCGATAAAGAGCCTCGGAGAGTTTTCCGTTACGGTAAAGCTCTATCACGGGATTACCTCAGAGGTTAAGGTTGTTGTAGTAGCCGAAGAATAGGGATCGTATCGATGAAAGATGTAGATTATTCATTGCATAAGGTTCCGCCGCAGAATTTGGAAGCGGAGCAGTCAATCCTCGGTGGGATCCTCCTGGACAATGTGGCAATCAACAGTGTTCTGGAGATACTCGAAGCGGATGATTTTTACAGCGAGGCACACCGGAAGATACTCCTGGCTATCATTGAGCTATCGGAGAAGAGTGAACCGAGTGATCTCATAACGCTGAGCAGCATACTGCGTGATAAAAAGCAGCTCGAAGGAATCGGGGGGGAGTCCTATCTCGCCTCCCTCGTTGACACCGTGCCCTCTGCTGCGAACATTGGCTATTATTCAAAGATTGTTAAAGAAAAGGCAATATTACGCAAACTTATCGGTGCCGCCACCGAAATATTAAACAAGAGTTACGATTCCAATTCCGATATCGACAGTGTCCTTGACGAATCGGAACACACCATCTTCGAGATATCTGAAAATAAGGTAAAGCCCACCTTTTATCCTATCAAGGAGATAATAAAGGACAGCTTCAAGACCATAGAAAGCCTGTACGAAAAGAAGGCCCTCATTACCGGTGTGTCGACGGGGTATAAGAAAGTGGACGAAATTACCTCGGGCTTTCAAAACTCTGATCTCATCATTATTGCGGGAAGACCCAGTATGGGAAAAACGGCCCTTGCAATCAATATCGCCCAGTATGCATCAATAGAAACCGAGACGCCCGTGGCTGTTTTTTCACTGGAGATGTCAAAGGAACAGCTTGCCTTTCGTCTCCTTGCGTCGGAAGCACGGGTGGATTCCCAGCGACTGAGAAAGGGATTCGTTGGGGAGGTGGATTGGCCGAAACTCACGACGGCAGCGGGCCGATTGTCCGAAGCGCCCATATATATCGATGACACCCCGGCCATTTCAGTCCTCGAGATGAAGGCCAAGGCCAGAAGGCTGAAGGCGGAGCACGGGCTTGGCCTCGTGATACTCGATTATCTCCAGCTCATGAGGGGAAGAGGTCCTTCCCGGGAGCAGGAGATTTCCGAGATAAGCAGGTCCCTGAAATCACTTGCCAAGGAATTGGAGGTTCCTGTGGTAGCCCTTTCGCAGCTGAATCGTCAGGTTGAGGCGCGATCGGACAGGCGACCGCAACTGGCAGATCTCCGAGAATCGGGAGCAATCGAACAGGACGCCGATGTCATCATGTTTATCTATCGGGATGAGGTGTATAATAAATCGGAAGACAATCCTGAAAAGGGGCTCGCCGAGGTCATCATAGGAAAGCAGAGAAATGGTCCAACCGGTGTTGCTAAACTTTCCTTTTTGAAGGAATACACCCGATTTGAAAATCTTGCCTGGGAAAAAGAAGATTATTGATGGGTCAGGAGTTCGGGTTCACTTCCGAAGTATGGTATCTCCGTCCGCAACTTTCGTAAGGCCTCTTTTTCTATCTGTCGTGCCCGCTCTCTCGTTATATGAAACTTGTCGCCGATTTCCTGCAGCGTTTCCGGTTTATCGGCCATGATACGATGCTGGATGATATGCCTTTCCCTCTCATTCAGTATTTCAAGGGCGCCGGCGATATTCCTCTTAACGAGCGCCGTCTCCTCCTTTTTCATCAGGATCTCTTCCTGGTCTTCGCCGTCGTAGACGAGATGGTCGATATAGGTCGAATCACCTTCCTCATTCATCGAGGCGTCGAGTGAAACATCGCGGTTTTTCAGGCGGAGGTCCATCTCCTCGATTTCACCTTCCTTGACATTCAGGAGCTCTGCAATCTCGCGAAATTCCGGATTGGTCTTTGAGAGCCCTTCGAGTTTCTTTTTTGCCTGGCCCAGTTTGAAGAAGAGTTTTCTTTGGGTCTGCGTGGTGCCGATCTTTACGAGACTCCAGGATTTTATTATGTAATTCTGCATATAGGCCCTGATCCACCATACCGCATAGGAGATCAGCCGGTATCCCTTATAGGGATCAAATTTCTTGACGGCGTGCATGAGGCCGATGTTTCCTTCCTGAATGAGGTCGATCAGCTTAACCCTGTAATTCTTGTATTCGTGGGCAATCTTGACGACAAAGCGGAGATTTGAGGTGACGAGTTTTTCTGCTGCCTCCATATCGGCGTTTTTGGTGAAGCGGACGGCAAGCTTGAACTCTTCCTCTGGGGTGAGTATATTAAATCTATTGATCTCGGCAATATAAAGGTCGAGTGTGTCGGTAATTGCTGGTAAATGCATAGTCTTTCTTCTTATGATCCCTTCCTTATTCTCAGTGATCAGTATATAAAATTATTTTTTGAATAGTCAAGGTATTTTGGTGTTATTGCTGCCTATTCCTGCCTTGACATCGACAGGTGCGGTGGTTACTTTATGTGTGCATGCAGTGAGATGCAATGGAAAAATAAACCTTTGAGGGAGGCTGCCGATGAGTTCCGTTAACGACTTGATTATGGATTTTGCCTCGTCTTTCGCGGGGGAGATAGGGGCAAAGGCCATACTGCTCTACAGTGAAGTCGCCAAAGATATATCGATAAAGAAAGGCGATGCGCTCTGTGCACAGACAATTTTAATATCCAAATCCGGCGAGGTTCCGAAAAATATCAAGCATATCGGTCATGTCATCCCTATACCTGATGTCGGCCTCACTCGCTTGAGTCAGATCAAGATAGCCATAACGAAGGGGATCGCAACGGGACTCTTTGAAAAGGGGGACAAACTTGTCTGCCTCACAGGCATTCCAAAATTCGGCTATGTGGACAGTATTTTTATAATTGATGTGGGAAAGGAATTCGAGATCCTGACATCTGAAAATATATCGAATATTTTTGAAGGTGTCCATCCCGAGGTATTCGATACGGCCCTGAATATTGCCCTTGAACTGGCAGCACAGGGAAGGGAAGGGAGACCGGTTGGTACCATAATGACCCTGGGAGATCATGAGAGGGTGCTGGAACTCTCCCGGCAGATGATCTTCAATCCCTTTATGGGATATGACGAGGAGGAACGAAATATCATCGACGGGAATCTCAGAGAAACGATTAAGGAGTTCTCTGCCCTGGATGGTGCCTTTGTCATAAAGGACGACGGTGTACTTGTCACGGCGGGACGGCATCTCAGTGCGGCTATAGAAAGTAAAGACTTTCCTAAAGGACTGGGGAGCAGGCATATAGCAGCCGCTGGTATTACCAGTGTTACCGATGCCATTGCCATAGTCATCTCCGAGTCGACGGGAACGGTACGAATATACAAGAAAGGAAAGATGTTCGTCGATATTGAAAAGGCGTAACGCGTTGGAACGAGAAAATGAGATACGATAAATTTACTTTAAAACTTCAGGAAGCCTATGGTGAGGCCGAGGTCCTGGCCGGTAACTTCGGTCATCAGGGCATCGATGTGGAACATCTACTTCTGGTCCTTGTGAGGCAGCCCGAGGGGATTGTTCCCGAAATATTGAAGAAACTCGGTGTGCAGCCAGGAATAATTGAAAAAAAGATAGAAACGGTCATACAGGGACTTCCCGCAGTTTCGGGTGGGGGGGCCTCCCAGCGATACATAACGACACGGCTGAACGGTGTCATGGACAGTGCCTTTGCCGAGGCGTCACGGTTGACGGATGAGTATGTCAGTGTCGAGCATGTACTTCTGGGAATACTGAATGAGAAAGCTGGAAGTGCGAAAGAGATACTACAGAATCAGGGTGTCACAAAGGATACTATCCTGAGGATTTTGGAGGATATCAGGGGAAATCAGCGGATTACCGATCCCAATCCTGAAGACAAGTACCAGGCGCTGAAGCGTTTCGCCAGAGACTTTAACGAAATGGCCCTGAAGGGTCAGTTCGATCCTGTGATCGGGCGGGATGATGAAATACGAAGGATCATGCAGGTGCTTTCCCGGAGGACAAAGAACAATCCTGTCCTCATTGGCGAACCGGGTGTGGGAAAAACTGCTATTGCCGAAGGGCTCGCCCAGCGTATCGTCAACGGTGATGTTCCCGACAACCTGAAGGAGAAACGGGTCGTTGGCCTCGATATCGGTTCCCTCGTGGCAGGGGCGAAATATCGGGGTGAATTCGAAGATCGTCTGAAGGCGGTTTTAAAAGAGGTCACCTCCGCTAACGGAGAGATAATCCTCTTTATCGATGAACTCCATACCATGGTCGGTGCCGGTGCCGCCGAGGGGTCCGTCGATGCGTCGAATATGCTCAAACCGGCGCTGGCCCGTGGTGAACTCAGATGCGTCGGTGCTACGACACTCAATGAATATAGGAAATATGTGGAAAAGGACGCTGCCCTGGAGCGGCGATTTCAGCCGATAATTGTGCAGGAGCCGAATGTGGAGGATACGATCGCCATCCTGCGGGGCCTCAAGGAGCGATACGAGGTGCACCACGGTGTGAGAATAAAGGATTCGGCAATTATCGCAGCGGCAACCCTTTCCAATCGATATATCAGCGACCGGTTCCTGCCCGACAAGGCCGTCGATCTCATCGATGAATCGGCATCACGGCTCAGGATCGAGCTTGACAGTATGCCCGCCGAGATAGATGCGGTGGAGCGAAAGATCATGCAGCTCGAGATAGAAGAGGAATCGCTGAAAAAAGAAACCGACAAGACCTCGAAGGAGAGACGGGCGAGGATAAAAGAGGATCTGGCGGAACTCAAGGATTCCAGTGACAGGATGAAGTTGCACTGGTCCGGCGAGAAGGAGGCGATCAAGGGAATCCAGACGATAAAGGAGCAGATTGAGGAATTCAAGAAGGCGGAGCACAGCGCCCAGCGTGAGGGTGATCTCGCAAAGGCGGCGGAGATCCGCTACGGAACGCTGGTGAAGTTAACGGGTGAACTGGAAGAGAAAACGGTTGCCCTCGAGGAGTTGCAAAAGGATAAGAAGACCCTGAAGGAAGAGGTCGATGCCGAGGATGTTGCCGAGGTGGTTGCCAACTGGACCGGTATCCCCGTGACCCGGATGATGGAAAGCGATGTGGAAAAGCTGATCCATATGGAGGAACGGTTGGCCAAACGGGTTATCGGTCAGGATGAGGCGATTCACGTCATCTCAAATGCGCTCCGAAGGGCGCGCTCGGGTCTTCAGGACCCCGACCGACCCATAGGATCGTTCATCTTTATGGGGCCCACCGGTGTGGGAAAAACGGAACTCAGCAAAGCCCTGGCCGAATTCATGTTTGACGATGAACAGGCCATGATCAGGATCGATATGTCAGAGTTTATGGAAAAGCATTCCGTGGCGAGGCTCATAGGGGCGCCTCCCGGCTATGTGGGATACGACGAGGGAGGATACCTCACCGAAGCGGTGCGCAGACGTCCCTATTCGGTTCTCCTCTTTGATGAGATAGAAAAGGCGCACCAGGATGTCTTCAATGTTCTTCTTCAGATCCTCGATGACGGAAGATTGACCGATGGTCATGGAAGAACAGTCGATTTCAAGAATACGATCATTATCATGACCTCGAATGTCGGGGGACACTGGATGCAGGATATCTCTCTCAGCGAAGGGGAGAGAAGTGCACGGATAACGGAGACATTGCGGGCGACCTTTAAGCCGGAGTTTCTGAACAGGATCGACGATATCATCACCTTCCGGTCGCTCACGATGGACGATATCGAGGGAATCATCGAGATTCAGATCGGTCAGATCCAGAGACGACTGGAAGGGAGAAAGATCGTCCTTGACCTTACCGATGCGGCAAAGAAACATATAGCCGGCGACGGGTACAATCCGATCTATGGTGCGCGGCCGCTGAAGCGGTCCCTCCAGAACCTTATTGAAAATAACCTGGCGACGAAGATCCTGGAAGGTGAGTTTGTCGAGGGTGATCACATACATGCCGATATCGACAACAGTGGCGAGGTTGTCTTTACAAAGAAAAACTGATGCGGAAAACTTCTGAAATCGATTTTTTGCATTAATCAATAGAGGAGGAATAGCTTTAATGAATACGTTGAGAACGGGATTGCTTTTGGGTGTCCTCACGGGCCTTTTGATGTTACTGGGCGGGTATTTCGGCGGGAAACAGGGCATCGTCATCGCCTTCCTTTTTGCCATGGTGATGAATTTCGGGAGTTACTGGTTTTCCCATAAGATCGTTTTAAAGATGTACCGGGCCCGGGAGATAACGGAGGTTGAAGCCCCCGAGCTCTATTCGACAGTGAGAAACCTTGCCCTCAGGGCCGGTCTTCCCATGCCGAAGGTGTGCATTGTCCCCGGAGACACGCCGAATGCCTTTGCCACCGGAAGGGATGAAGCCCATGCCGTCGTGGCCGTTACCGAGGGAATTCTCAGGCTCCTCGACAGGGACGAACTGGAGGGGGTTCTCTCCCACGAGCTCACCCATATCAAAAATAGGGATATGCTCATCGGTTCCATAGCGGCAACGATAGCCGGTGCAATCATGATGCTTGCCAGTATGGCGAAATGGGCGGCCATATTCGGCGTCGGCGGAAATGACGATGATGAGGGAGGCGGCATCTTCGGCCTCATACTCATGGCCATCCTTGCTCCTATTGCGGCAATGCTTATTCAGATGGCCATTTCCCGTTCAAGAGAGTACCTTGCCGATGAGGGGGGCGCCCGTATTTCAGGGAAGCCTCAGGGACTTGCCAGTGCCCTGGAGAAGATGTCCCGGGCATCCGAGGCGATTCCGATGAAGGCAAATCCCTCGACGGCCCATATGTTTATCGTGAATCCTTTGAGTAGAAAATCACTGGCAGGTCTCTTCAGTACCCATCCTCCGATCGAAAGGAGGATTGAAAAGCTTAGGAACATCAGGTAAATAGTCCGAGAAAGGACATAGCACTTTATCGATGCAGCGTCAGGGAGAGGGGAGTTTCAATTATTCGAAATCTTCCCAATCTTTCTGTCGTCCTTTCTTTATACGATACCGTATGAATCCTATTACCGTTATGATCGCTCCGAAAGAGAAGAGTATCTCGTAAAGATTCATGCTCAGATAGGTAAGCCAGGGGATTTGCCCTCTCAGGTGTTCGTGCCAGCTTTTTTCAAGATCCTCCAGGGAAACAGAGAGATTCCACAGGATGGCGTCATCCATCCTATCTCCTTCCTTCAATCGTGTCATGATATCGATCAGACCGTCATTCCCGTAGATATCTGTTATATATTCCACGAAGCTTTTACTCTCCTCATAGGCCAGTTTCAGGGAGATATCATCGCGGGGAAAATGATGCGTCAGTCTGTCGAGGGGGATATACGTTCCCGACAGGCTTGCCCTGTTGAGGAGTCTCTTTCCGTTTGCCATCATGATTTCTCCAATCCCATCGCTTGCCCACTGGGCCACCCCCTCATCAAACCAGCGGGGCAGATTGTCGTGACGGATGTGCTGGTGGAAGAGAAGATGGCAGAGTTCATGCTTGAGGGTTGTTGTCAGGGTGAAGGGATGGATGTTCATCCTCGAATAGTCGATGACGATCAGGTTTCTTTCGGGGTTGGCGAAGGCAACGAAGAGACCGTGGCCGGCCATTTTCTGAAACTTCTCCCTCTTGTTTATGAGAAGGACTGTCGGTGTATCTCTGAGCTTCCAGTGGAACTGTGATTCGATCTCTGACTGTATGCCGGGATAGATCCTGAGAACCTCTTCTGCAGGGGGCCTCAGTGGTGGTTCGAAAACAACCATCACCTCATCGCCCTGAATCATCTCGGCCTTATCACAGAGACCCTGTGCAGCCGGGATCAAAAGGAGGATAATGAAAGAAAAAATCAGTATTTTCTTTATTTTTCGCATTGTCCTAATGAGAGAATAGTATGGGAGTGTGCAGCCTCAGGTTGTCTGGTTTCCTTTTCGCTTCAGTGCAGACCCCCCCAGGTATGCCTCCTGGATTTTTCTGTCGGACTTCAACTCCGAGGATGATCCGCTCGTTGATATGACCCCGTTTTCAAGGACGTATCCCTTGTGGGCGAGGGAGAGTGCCTTATGGGCATTCTGTTCGACGAGCAGGATGGACGTGCCCTGGGAGTTGATCTCACGGACAATGCCGAATATGTGATTGACCAGTATCGGTGCGAGTCCAAGAGATGGTTCGTCAAGGAGAAGGAGACGGGGTGAACTCATAAGGGCCCGTCCGATGGCGAGCATCTGCTGCTCTCCTCCCGATAGCGTTCCTGATAGCTGCCGGCGCCGTTCCTTGAGGAGGGGAAAGAGGGAGAATACGCGCTCCTTGGCATCGCCGACCACTTGTTTCTTTCTTTTCTGCGAATAGGCGCCAAGATTGAGATTTTCATCAACGGTGAGGGTGGAGAATACCTTGCGTCCCTCGGGGGATTGCGAAATACCCATCTGGACAATTTCATAGGAGGGGATTCCGTTGAGACGATTGCCCTCGAGGGTTACGGTTCCGCTGCTGATGGGGAGAAGCCCCGAGATCGTGTTAATCAGTGTCGTCTTCCCGGCACCGTTTGCCCCTAAAACAGCCACTATCTCTCCCTCATCGAGGTGAAGGGAGATGCCCTTCAGCGCTTCTATCGCACCATAATGAATCTTAAGATCTTCTATAATAAGGAGTGGTGTCATTTCACGCTTCCTCTTCGGTTCCGAGGTAGGCCTCGATGACGCGGGGGTTATTATAGATCTCATCGGGATTTCCCTCGGCGATCTTTTTCCCCTCATCCATGACGGCAACCTTGTCGGAAATTCCCATGACCACATTCATGTCATGTTCTATAAGAAGGATGGTCAGATTTTCCTTTTCGATCAATTCCTTTAAAAATTCCATAAGGACTTCGGTCTCACCGGCATTCAGACCGCTGCTCGGCTCATCAAGGACAAGAAGTGCCGGTTCCGTGGCCAGTGCCCGCGCAATTTCAAGCATGCGCTGACTGCCGTAGGGAATGTTCTTTGCCAGTTCATCACGGAAGCGCTCAAGTCCCACCTGTTCGATTCTCGATTCGGAGATCTCATGTATCCGGCGTTCCTCCTTCTTCTGTGATGAAAAGGAAAAAATCGAGGACCATACCCCCGCTTTTGCACGACAGTGCTGTCCTGCCATGATATTTTCCAGGCAGGTCATATTTTGAAAGAGTCGTATATTCTGAAAGGTTCGAGCGATGCCCGAGGAGACGATCTGGTGCGGTTTCCTCCCCGTGATGTCCTTTCCTTGAAAGATCACATTTCCTGCTTCCGGTTTGTAGATCCCCGTGACAACATTAAAAACCGTGGTTTTCCCCGCCCCGTTCGGTCCGATAAGGCTGAAGATCTCTCCCTTATTGATCGTGGCGTCGAAATTATTGACGGCCGTCAGGCCGCCGAAGATCTTTGTCAAACCGTGTGTTTCGAGCACCGTTGTCGGTGTGATATGGAGGTCTCCTTTAGGCATCTTTTTTCCTCTTCCTTGAAAGGAGCGATACGAACTCCGCTCCCCCTCTTTTTCGCGGCCATACGCCGCCCGGTCTGAACATCATCATCAGGATCATCACGAGACCGAATATGAGCATCCTGTACATGGCAAAGGGCCTGAATATTTCAGGAAAGAGGCTTATAAAGGCAGCGCCGATTAATATACCGGGGATGGAGCCCATCCCTCCGATGAGGACGATGCAGAAGAGCATGCAGGATTCCCAGAAGGAAAAACTCTCCGGTGAGACGGCCATCAATTTGCTCGCGTAGATATTACCCGCCACCCCGGCCAGCGCTGCGCCGATGACAAAGGCAAGGAGCTTGTAGTATCTCACATCGATTCCGCTCGCTCCCGCCGCAACCTCGTCCTCCCGTATACAGTTCCATGCCCGTCCTATGCGTGATCTCTGGAGTCGTATAAGGCCGATTATGCTGAGCACCACGATGACCCATATGAGAAAATAGTACTCTATCGAGGAATCGACGACGAAGGGTCCGCCAAAGGAGGGGAAATCAATGCCATAGACCCCGTTCGGTCCCCCCGTCAAATCGAAGGGGTTGTTGATGAGGGCAAGACGCACTATTTCTCCCATCCCGATGGTAACGATACAGAGATAGTCGCCCCGCAGGTGGATAATCGGTGAACAGACAATATAGGCAAAGAGTCCGGCAGCAATGGCGCTGACAGGGAGAAGCAGAAGGATCGGTATACCCAGCTTTGTATTCAGGATGGCCGTGGTGTAGGCACCGATTGCATAGAAACCGGCGTGTCCCAGGTCGAAGAGTCCCACTTCGCCAAGAACGATGTTGAGGCTGAGACCGAGAAGGGCGTAGATACCGAAGAAAAAGACCACGTCAATGTAATAGTTGCTCACGAGGAAGGGGTAGATAACAAAGAGACCGACGATAACGAAAAGAAGGCCCTGTTGGGAACCGAAAAATCCTTTTTTTACCCTCTCCATGAATTACACCTTCTCCGCTATTTTCTCGCCGAAAAGACCGTTGGGACGGAAGATTAAAACGAGGATAAGTATCATAAAGACAAAGACATCCTTCCAGGCTGCCGATATATAGGCGGCGCCTAACATCTCGAGGACGCCGAGGATAAGTCCTCCGAACATGGCCCCCGGGAGATTTCCGATCCCGCCAAGTATCGTTGCGGTGAAGGCCTTGAGGCCGTAGTTCCACCCCATCGTAAAGCTTATCTGCCGGTAGTACATTCCCACCATGACGCCCGTCATAGCGCCAAGGGCGGGTCCGAGGGTAAAGATGAAAAATATCACTTTATTAAAATTGATTCCCATCAATGAGGCGGTATCTTTATCGAGTGCCGTGGCCCTGATAGCTGCTCCGAAGACGGTTTTTTGAATGATGTAGTAGAGTATCCCCATCAGGACAAATGAAAGGACAAGGATCACTATCTGGAGGACGGTGATATTGATTCCCCATATATTGAGGTGAATATTCGGGATCAGTTTTGCCGGATATGCCTGGTAGCGGGGTCCCCAGATTACCATGATGGCGTTCTGGAGGACGATGGATGCGCCGAGCGCCGAAACCACGGCTGGGAGGCGGCCCGCAGGATAGATGGGGCGATATGCCGCCCGCTCGACAAGGACACCGATAAAGGCGAGGCACAGGGCTGCCATCAGCATGGCGGCTACCATGCCTCCCCAGAGGCCGAAATGTGTTGTAATGAATGCGGATCCGAAAACCAGCAGTGTATACCCGAGGTATGAACCGAGGGTAAAAAAGTCTCCGTGGGCAAAGTTGATCAGTTTCAGAACACCATAGACCATGGAGTACCCCAGGGCAATGAGTGCGTAGAAAGAGCCGATCGTCAAGCCATTTATAATCTGTTCGAATACAACCTGCATTATCTCTCTCTCGTAGATGTCGCCTGCGGCGAGAGCACCCTCTTTCGAGGGGAACAATCCTGTTATAAAAGAAGCGAAGCAATCTCAGCAAGATCGCTTCGCCGTTGTGTACTTCTCTACTACTTTAGGGTGAGAACTGTAACGGAATCGGCAGTTATTTGGAGATGACGATATTTCCGTTTTCGTCCACGACATAAAGATAGAAGGGAACTCCTTCTCTATCACCCTGCGCGGTAAATCCGATCGGCCCCGTAATGCCGGGAGCTCCGTCCACATCATTTCTCAGGTATTCGGCGAGAACATCAGAGTCAACGGAACCGGTTTTATCGACAGCATAGGCAATGATATTGAGCGCGTCTGCGGCATAAATAGGCCACGGACTTGAGGGGATTTCACCATATTTGTCTTCATAGGCCTTCAGAAACTCCTTGGCCTCTTTGTAGGGAAGATCGGCGGGCAGGGGCTCGTTGGTCATGAAGCAACCCTTCGCCAGATCAATACCGGCGATCTTTACAAATTCATCGTTAATGGCTGCGTTACCACCGACAAAGGGACAGGTTACGCCAATCTCCCTCGCCTGGGTTACGAGAAGCGCTGCCTCGGCGTAGTAGCCGGTGAAGTACCAGACATCGGGTTTCTTCTCGCGAAGCTGTGTCAGCGGAACGTGAAAATCCTTCTCGCCAGGGGTAATTGCGTCGAAATAAACGAGCTCCAATGTTCCGGCATCGACCATCGGTTTCATGGCTTTTTTTGTGTCCTCGGCGAGGCCCTTACCGAAGGCCGTATTGTCATGCATGATAGCGACTTTCGTTGCGCCAAGTTTCGCAGGTACGAAATCTGAAAAGAACTTGCCCTGGGAATCATCACGCCCGCAGGTGCGGAAAAAATATTTGAAATCCCTCTGAGTCAGGCGAACTGCTGTAACGCCGTAGCCGATATTTACCTTCTTGAACTTCTCGTAGATGTTGGATGCCGGTTCGCATACGGAAGAACCGTAGGTCGATACCGACGCCACCACATCTTTCTGGCCCACCAGTTTCGTTGCGGCCAGGGCACCGGTTCTCGGTTCGCCGGCGTCATCAACCACCCTGACTTCTACCATGCGGCCTCCCAGTATTCCACCCTTGTCGTTTATCAACTGGGCTGCAATCTCACAGGACTGTTTGGCCATTGCACCCTCATAGGCCCAGGCGCCGGTGATTGGTCCCTGAAGTCCGATGACGACAGGTTTTTGAGCCGCTATTGCGTTGAAGGGCATCGCAACACATACAATAACGCTTAAGATCAACAAGTGCCTCATGATTTTCATCAGTTTCACTCCTTTTTTCATTTGGAATTTCAGTTTTATAAGAAGCATAGTAAAAAACTGAGGCAGTATATGAGAGTGATTGCGGTGTGTCAAGGATAAACTGGGCGAGTTTCACGCGTTGCGCAGGGTCTCGGGAGTCGGCGAATACCACTCTTCGCGCTCTCTGTTAACTGAGAAGTGAGCGTATTTCACGCTGCCTGTGGCGGGGGTTGTGAGCAGATAAAAATACCTATTTCCTTAACAGGGGAGCTCTCTATGCAATTTGTTGCGGGGAGCTTCAATCATTTTCCCCTTTCTTCTGCATGCGAATAAGCGCCGGTGCCATCTCGTCTTGCTCGCGTTGCAACTGCAGAAGGATAATGGCGGAGATGACGGAAATACCGCCGATAATCTGGAAAGGATCGAGGACTTCTCCCAGGAGGAAATAGGCCATAAAGGCGGCTGATATCGGTTCGAAGGTAGCGGTGATGACCGTTTGAGTTGAACAGATATAGTTGATCCCCACGAAATAGAGCCAGAAGGGTATGATCGTTCCGAAGATAACGAGGTAGAGGAGATACAAACTCTGAGAAGCCCCATAGTTTGTCAGTAAGTAGTCAGGCGGTGCGGAGACTATATTGAGTGAAACTGCCGCAAAGACAAAGGCATAGAATATGACTGTCCAGGGGGGATAGCGGCGAAGCCCCGCCTCTCCGAGAAGCGTGTAGCTCGCGAAAGAGATCGCCGACGCCAGTCCCCAGAGGATGCCGACCCGGTTCATTTCCAGGATATGAAGATTGTATCCTCCCACCACGAGAAAACATCCCGCCATTGCAAGAAATAGAGCGGTTATCTTCGAGACAGTTATGCTCTCGTTCCAGAACACAATTGAGTAAATAGCGACGAGTATCGGTGCGAGATATTCCAGAATGATGGCAGCCGATACCTGAATCTTGCTTATCGCAGAGAAATAGGAGATCTGTACCATCGCCATCGCGACTCCTCCGAGGAAAAGAAAGTAGAGGATATCTGTACCCCTGATACGCAATAGAGGTCTTCTAAAAGAGACGAAGAATAGACCGATAAAGAGGGCCGACAGGGTGACGCGGATCTGGACGAGTTCCATCGGTGTGATGCCAGTCTGAAAGAGCGTCTTTCCAATGGTACCGGACGATGCCCACAGCAGGGCCGCCATGAGCACACAGGTATACCCCTTTGTTGAGTTTCCACCGATCATGTTGCTGCTTCCTTTCTCGAAAACAAATCGTGAGAAATATATATTAATAAATCGTTTATCACTATCTCTAAGGATATTAATGTCTTTCTTGACTGAAGGTGGCTGTGGCGTCACTTCAGCTGCGAAGGTAAAATGATAAGCGAGCGAAAAGGATAGATTCTTCACTCGCAGCCTGAGATTTTCCACACTGCGTGGTGGTGAGCTTCAATCACCGGTTCTCTTTCTTATTCATGAGGATAAGCGCTGGTGCCATCACGTCCTGTTCGCGCTGCAACTGCAGGAGGATGATGGCAAGGATTGCCGAGGTGCCCCCCATGATTTGAAGCGGGTGGAGAATTTCCCCGAGGACCAAAAAGGCTATCAAGGCAGCCGACACGGGTTCAAGGATGGCGACAATACTTGCCCGTGTAGAGCGGATGTAACTAACCCCCATAAGATAGAGGCCAAAGGGGATGATCGTTCCTATAATTACAATGTAAAGAAGCCATCCCCACTGAGCAGGACTATAGGATGTCTTTATAAATGTTGTTGGTTTGCAGAGGATGTTCAGTGTCAGTGCTGCGAAAAGCAGGGCATAAAAGATGACCGTCCAGGGGGAATAGCGGTGCAAACTCCGTTCTCCAAGGAGGGTATAACTGGCGAAGGAAAGGGCCGAGATCAGACCCCAGGCAATGCCGCCTCGATTCAACTCCAGGAGATGGAGATCATATCCGCCTACCACCAGGAAGCAGCCCCCCATGGCAAGGAAAAGTGCCGTTATCTTTGTTGCTGTTAATCGTTCATGCCAGAAGACTATAGAGTAGGCTGCAATGAGTATGGTTCCCAGGTATTGCAGTAAAATAGCGGCGGAGACCTGTATTTTGCTGATTGCGTAAAAGTAAGACACCTGAACCATGGCCATGGCAATTCCCCCCAGAAGAATAAAGTGGAGGAGATCCTTGAGCCGGATTGGCAGGAGCGTTCTTCTGAAGATACAGAAAAAGATTCCCAGGAGGGCGGCCGAGAAGGTGACACGGATCTGGACGAGTTCCAGCGGTGAGATCCCCGTCTGGATAAGTGCTTTTCCGGCAGATGCCGATGATCCCCATAAGATCGCCGCGATGATTATTGCGATGTATCCCCGGGTTGAATTTATACCCATAGTGCTACCCTGCATGTCCTTTAAAAACGAATGGTGGGTATATATGCCTAATAAACTGTTTGTCAATATCTTTGAGGATATCAATGTTTTTCTTGACTAAGGTCAAAATATGCGAAATTATATATAACCGTTTGTTTTCTCTGGGAGTAATTTTGTAATCCGCAATCCGGGAGGAGGTTTACAATGTTTGAGAAGATCCTGTATCCGATAGATTTTTCAGAAGAGGCGAAGAAGGCCCTGGAGTATGTAAAACAACTGAAAGATGCCGGCGGAAACGAGGTGGTTCTCCTTCATGTCGTTGACCGGAGGGGGCTGAGCGATCTCGGTCGTTATGCCACGAAGGATGTCGCAGAAATTCAGCGGGACATGGAAAAAAAGGCCATGCGGGAGATCAGTCCGATTGAAAATGAATTGAAGGAGCGAGGGTACAAGGTAAGGGTACGGATTGAGAAGGGCGGACCCTACAACGAAATATTGAGAGTTGCCGAAGAGGAAGATGTTTCTCTTATCGTAACCGGTTCACGGGGGACGGGAAATATCGAAGAACTCCTCCTCGGGTCCGTTTCCTATAAGGTGGTCAGAAAGATACGGAAACCCATACTGGTGATAAAATAGAAGCACCTTTTTCAACGCTCTTGCGCACCCTTCGTCTTTGCTGCATATGGGCGTGATAAGGAGAGCCTATACTCCCATTAATTGCATGTGAGGATGGAAAGGGCGATACGTTTCGTTCTCCTTTATCGGTGCAGCACCCCACATAGATGGGCACTAGGGCACTATTTACTTGACATACAAGATCGTTATTCCTACCCTTCCATCTGAAGCAATTTCTTGTCAAAAAAATGCTGAAGTACGCACAGTACCAGTCCGCATGCCGACGGGTGGCTGTAAGGGGGTTTTCATCCTTACGGTAGTGTTGGGTTGGGACTATCAACTGATTAAGACCGTCACCGGCACAGGTGAGAGATTTATTTCAGAGAAAGATGGCGCGGTTATCCGTGGCGATGGTGTTTAGTTTCTTACGTGATGAAGGAAAGGTATCTCCATCCGGCACCAACACCGACACCGGATGAACGGATGCTCATTTGTTAAAGCTTCTGCCGAACTCAGCTGAAAGATCTATTGAGCACACCGTCACTCGTGGTCAATCTTGCCTGGTGCTTCGGAAAGGGAGAGAACAGTCGATTCAATGTCTGTAAATCATCAAGGAATACCCGATAGCGTGAAACGGTGGCTGATTTTTACACTTGTTTGCCTGCTCTTTGTGCTTTCCCAGTTTTATCGTGCCTCGGTGACGGTAATCTCTCCGGATCTGATTCAAGAGCTGGCCATCGACACGCGCCAGCTCAGCCTGATTTCAGCGGCCTTTTTTTATGCCTTTGCGATAACGCAGATCCCGATTACCATGTATCTTGACGGCATCGGACCACGCATATCCATGACGGTGCTCTCCCTGATTGCTGTAGTCGGTGCGATCGTTTTTGGCCTCGGTCATTCCGTGACTGCACTGGTGACCGGTCGGGTATTGATGGGGATTGGCATGGCCTGCAATCTGATGGGTACCCTGAAGATCATAACCCTCTGGTTTACTCCACGGTATTTTGCAACACTGTCTGCTCTGATTATTTCGGCAGGCACCGTTGGTAATCTGATTGCCGCAACACCATTGGTGCTGATGGCCCAGTCCCTGGGCTGGCGGAATTCGTTTTTTGTGATTGGCGCAATCAACCTTTTTCTTGCCGTTCTCTTTTACGTCATCGCCCGGGACCGCCCAAGCGAATCGATTATCAACGATGTTCCCCAGGCGGCATCAATAAAACTTAGAGAAATTACCCGCAGTCTCCGCCATCTGATCAAAGAGAAAGATTACTGGATCATTTCATTCGGTAGCTTTTGTCGTTATGGTATTTTCGCCGCCGTTCAATCCCTCTGGGCCGGTCCATACCTGATCCATGCGATGGGCATTACGGCGGTATCAACGGGAAATCTCCTCATATTGATGAGCATCGGCGTCGTTATCGGCAGTCCATTATACGGCTGGCTTTCCGATAAGGCATTACGGAATAGGAAGGGGACTATCATCTCCGGGGTGATTGCGATGGCTGTCATTCTGATTATCTTGACAATGTTGTCGCCCGGGACCGGTATGACTGTCTTGGGCATCCTGTTTTTTGCCTTTGGCTTTTTTTCCAGTGCCGGGACTATCATGTATGCCCATATCAAGGAGCGGATGCCGCCTGAAGGCGCAGGGGCCGCCATGACGGGCATCAATTTTTTCACCATGGTCGGGAGCGCCGTATTTTTGCAGGGCCTCGGCAATATGATGCAATGCCTCCATCCCGAAGATTCCCTCAGCACCGCGGCATTTACCCTTGCCTTTCTTTTCTGTGCCCTCTGCCTGGGGATCACCGCTGTTTCCTATCTTTTTACGGTTGAAACCCTGGGAAAAAAGAAATAATCTCCATAAAATATGAATTTGAACTGAACAGCGAGCGCTAACCCAGCTGCAGGCAACGGGTACTGCGATCGCTGTTCACATTAAGTCATATCGGTAAATGCATCCAGGCAAATACCCCTATCATTTTCAGACCCATGTAGATCATTACTGCTATGAAAATGTACTTAAGCTGTTTCGCCGGAAGTTTATGGGCCACCTTAGCTCCTACTTGAGCCACAGGCACACTCGTTGCCGCCAGTAAAATCCACTGCAAAATGTTGACATAGCCAAGGGAATATGGTGGTAGCCCTGAGACATTGAGACCATTGAATAGGTAGGACAGAATCCCGCCTATTGACGCGAAGATCATCAATGCCGTTGATGTTCCAACTGCTTGATGCATCTTAAATCTCAGAGCAAGAACCATGACGGGTATCATCAATACACCTCCGCCTATGCCGATAATGCCCGATACGATTCCCAAGGGAAAGCCCCATAGTATGTAAATTAAGTTATTCTCTACGGGTTCTTTTTCTATTTTAGGAGGTTTTGCCGTTAACATTCGGATGGCACCTGCCAAGATAGCCACACCAAATCCGATCTTGAGAATAGTACCGGGAAGGTGCGCTGCAAAAAAACCTCCAATGAAGGCACCAAGGAGTCCGGATAATCCAAGTACGATACCGGCTTTCCATAAAACTGCGCTATTGCGGTTATGCCCAATTGCGCCACTAATCGCCGTGGGGAGAACAACCGCAAGGTTGGTCCCGAAGGCGATCCTGATCGCAATAGTCGGGTCAACACCGATTGAAGTAAGTGCCCAAAATTGAACGGGTACCATAATGAAGCAGCCGCCAACTCCCAATAAACCGGAGGCAAAACCAACACCGACACCCGTTATGAGGAGGGCTATTATTTGAGTCAATCCCATTTCCATAATGTAATCTCCTGTCTTTCAATAAAATTATTCAGTTACTTAATACAAGCATTGAAAGAAGGAGTTAGGTGCCGACCCACCAACACTGGCAGGGCTTTCTTATGTATTTCACTTTGAAGTTTTTCATAATGCTCGGCGTATAACATAAATCATTAAACTTCCCCATCTCTATTTTGTTCGCTATTATTTTCCAATAGATAGGTGTCAGTGATTCACCTTTTAAGAAATCAAGAAGGGGCTGCTATGTTGTCGCAACCCCTTCTTGATATTTGCTGGTGTTTCCACGGGGAGTCGAATCACGCCCCCTCCGTGATGCCGGGTCGGGAAAACCAGGATCGCAACCGTGAGGGCCAATTCTGGGGGCTTCGCAGTTGTCGCCAGACGGACCTGGCCGAAGTCCATTGTATTTCCGTAATCTTCCTTCCTCCGTAGACCTCTCGATGGTACAACTCAATGATGAGTTCAATCTCCTTCTGGAGTGCCGGGAACTGACTCCTGAGTCGCGCTCCGTACTCGCCGGGTGTTTCGCTCTGAATCCGGGACAGACCGCCCCGTTTTCCCCAGACAAGGAGCCCCGCGTAAAGACGGGTGGTGCTTCTGTTCCCCCTCCCTCTTCGGAGGAACTTTCCCCGGCAGTAGTTCAAAAAGGTCCGAACTCTCTCAACCCAAAGGGAAATCCGACTTTCGTTTCCTTTCCCTTTTTCTGCAAGGGTGGTCCTCAAAAGAAGCCATCTCGCCAGCAGCCATAACCCAAGAACCACAAGAGCAAGCAGAACTCCCCCGAGAAGCCCGATGAATCCCCAGGTTACCAGGTTTTCAAGGATTTCTTCCCACCAACTATTTTCGGTCGCCATCATTGCGGTTGTCTGAGAGCCCGCGTCGTTTGTTTGCGTTGGGGTTTTATGCGGAAAACGGCGACCTAAGAGGATAAACCGTAAAAGGCTGACCACATAAGGACCCAGTGGTTCAGTCGCCTCTTTCAGGAGGGTATACCCCATCTCTGCAAGGGCGGTAAAGGCTGGTAAAAAGAGGAAGAAGATAGCGATTATGATAAGAACAAAAATCGCGAGAACGGTGGAGATCATGCCGATGCCACGATACCCTGTCATGTACTCCCGCTTCTCGTCATCGCGATTCCGGGCCAGACCGATTGCGACAGTACTGAAGAAAAAAAAGGGAAAAATCAGAAGACCGGCGAGGGGATCGAGTGTCTGAATCCCACCTCGTGTCAGAAAAAGCCATTCGGTGAGATAAAGGACGATGAAGGCGGTTAGGCCAAAGTCGAAGCGGTTGCAGACTCTGTGATAATGGGGAGGCTTTCTGATCAGGTTCACGCCGCAGACCCAGAAGGCAAGGACTAGGAAGAGGAACACAAAGAGCAGGAGCCCTTCCAGGGAATCTCTTTGGCAGGCGAAAAAATTTCTGAACCACCCCTGGCTCCAGAAAGGAGAGGTGGGGTAGTAAAAGGCATGAACGATGATGCCAGCGGCCAGAGCAGCAGCCATGACATGGAAACCGAGAACATGAATGATCCGCCACCCCTTGCCTCGGGAAAGAAAGGTGACGATCGCGGCGAGGGCAAAGGCACCAAGTGCCTCAAGCAAAGGGAAGGGACGGCCGAGTAGAGAACCGGTGATAAACCCGGCCCAGGCGTAACACCAGGTAAATTCCATGGCTCCGTAGACCGTCATGAAAAGGCCGCCTTTTTCTTCCTTCATTCTCCCTCCGTTCCCTCAATGGGTAACTCATTCAGGAAGCAGGTCCTGCTTTGAATCGGATATTTATTCCCCGACGATTCGGAGGGGTGGTAGAGGACGAAGAGGGGAATGGTTTTGCGAAGGATGAAATAGTTTTCCGCAGCAGG
>Ga0272441_10000647_pt1 | contig 77857 bp, 70 predicted proteins | sample SSMProp6N_FD_193582 | JGI IMG/M metagenome (GOLD analysis project Ga0272441, IMG submission 193582) | Marine sediment archaeal communities from Little Sippewissett salt marsh, Falmouth, MA, United States - SSM-Prop-6N | ecosystem: Environmental > Aquatic > Marine > Wetlands > Sediment ...
GGGCCTGGCTCAGGCCAGGCCCTTCCCTTTATCTCCTTGATCTTCTACACCCTCTTTCATGCACAAGCTCTCTTTCCAGGTACTTTATCATGACATCCTTCGGGTATTCTGGAGCGAGAATCTACACAATGTCCAACGTCCAAGAGGAAAAAGGTGAGTCCAAGGGGGAAGATAAGTCCAAGGTCTAAAGTCCAACGTCCAAGAGCCTTTTTGGACTTAGGACTATTTTTTAAGGACTTAGGACTAGTCTTTAATGACATTGGACTTAGGACGATAGACTTTGGACTATATCCCCTAAGGATACAGGGATTCTCAACCCAGAATCTATGGTATATGAGGCAACTTTATTCAGAATATAGCTCCAAGGAAAATCTCCAACCACTGGTTGGAGAAATAAGCTGGTCAAAAAACCTAATAATAATGTCGCGCTGCAAAGATGACCTCCAGCGCGAGTTCTATATAAAAATGACCCGCAAGTTCGGGTGGAGCAAGAATGTGCTCATTCATCACATAGAAAATCAGAGCTACGAAAAAACCCTGCTCGGTCAAACAAATTTTGACAAGACATTGCCGGAAGACTTTCGATCACAGGCAAAGCTTGAGCTGAAAGATGAGTACACATTTGACTTCCTTGATCTTGGTGAAAAGTATTCGGAACGGGAACTTGAACATGCTCTTATTAGCAGGATCGAACACTTTCTGCAGGAGATGGGCGGCAATTTTTCTTTTCTTGGCAGTCAGTATAGGCTTCAGGTGAGAGACAAAGAGTATTTCATCGATCTCCTTCTGTTTCACCGCAGGCTGCAATGCCTGGTGGCTGTTGAACTGAAGATTTACGAGTTTCAGCCTGAATATGTCGGCAAGATGCAGTTCTATCTTGCCGTGCTGGACGACCTGGTGCGCATGCCCCACGAGAACCAATCCATAGGCATCATCATGTGCAAGACCAAGGACCGGATCATTGTGGAGTATGCAATCAGGAATTCAGGCAAACCCATCGGCGTTGGCGAATACAGGATCACGACAAAGCTCCCAAAGGACTTGAAGGGCCAACTGCCTTCTCCAGAGCAGATAGAGGTGCTATTGAGGGGTGATACATGAGGAATGGTTAAAATGAAAAAAGGTACTCTTTTGTTCGAGAAATACTCGATGTGGGTTTGGCAATGGTAATATCAAATAAAAATGTATCAGGGTGCATAGCGTTTTGTTTATAATGGCCCCCTGAAAGCATGAGACAACAGGTGGAAGAAAGTGATGACTTCAAATGAAGAATAAATATACAAAAAAGAAGGCTATTGCACATACAGGTGAAAACGATTTTCAGACACTCGAAGACCATTTGCTGAATGTTTCAAAACTTTCCGGACAGTTCGCTGCGAAGATTGAACTTTCGAAGAATGGATTTTTGCTTGGATTGATGCACGATCTTGGGAAATACAGCTCTGACTTTCAGAATTATATACTGACAGATGCTGGCAAAGAAAATCCCGATCAGGATGGTGATAATGAGTAAAGGATTGAAAGGAAAAATTGATCATTCCACCGCTGGTGCGCAGTGGGTAAATGCAAGCCTAAAAAATTACGGTCCTTTAGGACAAGGTGAACTCTGTGGGCAGATTCTGGCCCAGTGTCTTGCATCACATCACGGCGGGCTGCGAGATTGCCTGAGTATTGATGGCGATAATATTTTCAGCGCCCGTATGGCAAAGGTGGGTGAAAAAACACATTTGGATGAATGTCTTCAAAAGGCTGATCCATTGGTATTGAAAGAGGCTGAAAGTCTGGCAGGTGAATCAGTGCTTCGCGAACTGTTGGAACCAATAAACACTATCATGCGTCAAGACTGTAACCATAAAATAAAGGAGTTTCAGCTTGGGTGTCTTACAAAATATTTATTCAGTTGTCTGATCGACGCCGACCGGATTGACAGCGCGGATCACGCACACCATTATCAGGCCGAAGAAAGAACCCACAATCAAAAGCCCGACTGGGATAAGGCCATTGGTTATTTGGAAAATCATTTATGCACGTTGAAGTCTAAAGCACCAATCGACATAATCCGCCATGATGTTTCTAAACGATGCCTAAACCGCGCATTGGATTTTCAAGGAATTTATACGCTTTCGGTTCCTACTGGAGGAGGAAAAACTCTCTCCAGCCTTCGTTATGCCCTGCATCACGCCAAGAAGCATGGGTTGGATCGGATTATATTCATCATTCCTTTTACAACTATTATTGATCAGAACGCTCAGGATATCCGCGAGATTCTCGAAAGTGATCCCTGTGAACAAGGCAAATGGGTGCTGGAACATCATTCCAGTTTGGTGCCGGAAAAGGAAACATGGCAGACTAAACTGTTTAGTGAGAATTGGGACAGGCCGGTTGTTTTTACGACAATGGTGCAGTTTTTGGAGGCATGGTTTGGCAGCGGCACCCGTGGTGCGCGTCATATTCATCCCATGGCCAGAAGTGTCCTGATCTTTGATGAGATTCAGACCATCCCGATAAAATGTGTCCATCTTTTTTGTAACACACTTAACTTCATGACGAAGTTCATGCATACGACAGCTGTATTATGTACTGCAACCCAGCCCCTTTTAGATAGACTGCCGGATGACATCAAGGATAAGGGCCAGCTTCAACTTTCAAATAATGCAGAGGTGATGGGGAGCAGCGACCAGGTTGAACGTCTTTTTGCTGATCTTGAACGTGTTAAAGTAACCGATAGGTGCAGGCTTGGCGGCTGGTCACTTGATGAGTTGGCAGACTTTATAACGGAAAATTTTTATACACACGGTAGTTGTTTAGTCATAGTGAATACAAAACAGTGGGCTCTAAACCTTTATCAGGCTTGTCTGGATAGAGGAATATCTCAAAATTATTTGTTTCATTTAAGCACCAATCAATGCCCAGCTCATCGTAAAGCACTTATGGGGGGCAAGGAAATTCCAGGCACACTTAATTATCTGCTCGATAAAAAAGAACCCGTGTTGTGCTTAAGTACCCAACTTATTGAAGCGGGAGTCAATATCAGCTTTGGATGTGTTGTGCGATTTTTGGCCGGTCTCGACTCCATTGCTCAGGCAGCAGGACGTAGTAACAGGCATGGAGAGATAAGAGATGAGCAAGGTAATCCTTTAAAAGGCGATGTATATATCGTAAATCCTGATAGAGAATCAACCGGAATGTTGGTTGATATAGAGGTCGGGAAGGAGAAGGCCCGACGAATTCTAGATGAATTTTCATCTGAAAGCATGCTCTCACCGCAATGTATGACTCAATACTTTGAGTATTACTTCTTTGGACGAAGAGAAGATATGAGCTATCCATTAAAGCTCAAAAATGGCGTAAACAGAACCATTCTGGACATGCTTAGTGATAATTCATCAAATAATTATGCCAAAAAAAATGACAGGCGTATGGCAGAGGACCGTAAACCATATCCGCTTTTAATGCAGTCTTTCCAGTCGGCAGCGCAGGAATTTAATGCGATTGATGCACCAACCCAGGGAATCATTGTACCCTATGGGAAAGGAGCGGAACTAATCGCCAACCTTTGTGCTCTTGAGCCAAAGTCTCGGGAATTTTTCGTTGAGTTTGAAAGTGCTCAGCAATATAGTGTCAATGTTTTCCCAAATGTCTTCCAGAAATTAAATAAACAGAACGCCATACATGATATCCAGCATACTGGGATCATGTGTCTTGATGAAGGATTTTACTGCAAAGAGTTTGGCCTGTCAGAACATCCGGCAAGCGAATTTTCAACACTGCTATGTGTGTGAGGAGGATTATATGAAAAACAGCATTAGTTTTAAGCTTTGGGGGAAATATGCCCTGTTTACAGACCCTGTTACCAAAATCGGAGGTGAAAAATGTTCTTACCATATTCCGACTTATGAAGCACTGAAGGGGATTCTCAAATCCATCTACTGGAAACCGACCATTATTTGGTATGTGGACAAGGTGCGGGTAATGAATCCGATTCGCACCCAGACCAAAGGCATAAAACCACTAAAATGGGATAAGGCGGGGAATGACCTGTCCTACTATACATTCCTGCATGAGGTGGAGTATCAGGTTTTGGCTCATTTTGAGTGGAACCAGCATCAGCCGGAACTTGAAGCTGACCGCATTGACGGCAAGCACTACAGCGTTGCCACACGCATGCTGGAGCGAGGCGGTCGGCAGGATATCTTCCTTGGCACGCGTGATTGTCAAGGATATGTCGAACCGTGTGTATTTGGTGAAGAGACAGGATTTTATGACAATATTGACGAGCTTGCCTTCGGACTCATGTTTCACTCATTTTCCTATCCGGATGAAACCGGAAAAGAGGAACTGCACAGCAATCTCTGGCAAGCTGTCATGCAAAAAGGTATCCTGGTTCTTCCTCCACCAGAAAAATGTGAATATTCTCGGTTTGTCCGTAAAATGGTCCCTAAAACCTTCGGCCTGGGAGAAAACGTGAGGCCTGTGATTGAGGAGGAATTGGTATGAGCTGGATGCAATGTCTATCTAATACTTACGAAAAAGCTTCCCTAATGGATTTGCCTGATAGTAATGATTTAATTCCTGTTTATCATGTTAGAAATACAGCACATATCAATATAGTCATAGACATTAAAGGGAATTTTAAAAGTGCAAAGCTACTCAAGAAAGATAAATTTATTATACCAGCAACAGAGGACTCTGCATCGCGAGCAGGTAAAACAATTGCTCCACATCCGCTTGCAGATAAAATTCAATATGTTGCTGGAGATTATAAGGTGTGTGGAAATATTTCGGATACCACAAATAAATATCACTCGGCCTATTTGGATTTGTTAAGTAAATGGGCGAATTCTGATCATTCACATCAAAAAGTAAATGCAATATATTCATATGTTCAGAAAGGCAATGTTGTCAAAAACTTACTCGAAGCAAAAATTTTAATATCGGATAGCAATCATGAACTGCTTCGTCTGAAAAAAATAAAGGGTGTTTCCAGAGGAGAAAGCAAGCTGCAAAGATTGGATAATGATCAAGTTGTAAATAATGCTCACTACAAGGATACAATCTTTGCTATGTTGTCTCCCAATGAAACAACCCAGATAATCGACCAAGGCAGTGCTTTGGCTATTTGGTCAGTTTTTTGCCCAGGAGATCCTTCAGAGGAAACGTGGTTGGATAAAACGCTCTACGATAGCTGGGTACATTGCTACTCGAAGCTTGATAGTAAAAAAGGATATTGTTTTATTTGCGGTAGCCACACTGATGTGGCCTTAAAGCACCCCAAAGGAGCTAATCCTTTTGCCAATAATGCGAAGTTGATTTCATCGAATGATGATAAGGGATTTACATTTTTGGGGCGTTTTATAGATTCAACAGGATTACAAAATGTTGCTATAGATACTGTTGTCTCTCAAAAAGCACATAATGTATTGCGCTGGCTGATTGATCGTCAGGGAATTCGAAGTGAAAAACAGGTTACGGTTGCATGGGCGGTTTCTGCAAAGCCTTTGCCACAACCATTGGATGACAGCTTTAACTACTTTCGGGATGATGCGTCGCTGGAACTTATAGAATCTGCAGCTGAAACTGAAGAAGAGCTGGCCTGCGCCAAAGATTTAAGCACTGATTTAGGGCAAAATGCAGCATTGAAACTCAAATTGATTCTCAAAGGATATCGGCAGCAGTTGAGTGACATGGACCAGCTTTCAATCATAACCCTTGATGCGGCAACACCGGGTCGTATGAGTATCAGTTATTATCGAGAGTGTCTGCCTGATGAGTATTTTAATGCTTTGAATGACTGGTACGAACATTTTTCTTGGTATATGCGCCAATCTGAAGAAGTCGAATCAGCCGGCAAGAAAAGAAAAAAACGAGAAATTTGGCCGGTTATTGCTCCGTCACCGTATGCCATTGCTCAGGCCGCCTACGGCAGAACGTTGACAGATTCTTTGAAAAAGCAGACCTATATGCGTTTACTCCCCTGTGTCGTTGAGGGGAGGTCCTTTCCGTGGGATTTTGTCAAGATGGCTTTCCAACGCGCTTGCAATCCACATGCAGTAGATCATTGGGAATGGCAAAGAAATATTGGCGTGGCATGTGCTCTGTATAGAGGTTTCTACTCAAGGCACCCAAAATTAAATCAAAGGAGGATCTATACCGTGGGACTTGATAAAAATAAATGTTCAAGAGATTATTTATTTGGTCGTCTTTTGGCTGTTGCTGAACGTACCGAAGAGATCGCCCTAAATGTAGCTGGCGAAAAACGTTCAACCACGGCCGAGCGTTACATTCAGCAATTTGCAAACAATCCGTATCAAACCTGGAGAAATATTGAACTATCTTTGACACCCTCTAAGTCCCGATTGAGGAACAATCGCGGGGCTTTTCTTGCAAAGATGGAGAATAATTTTAATGAGATCATGAACCTGTTTGATCCTGATGAATTTACAAGTAACGCTAAACTAAGCGGAGAGTTTCTACTAGGCTATCATTGTCAGAAGATGGCTTTGAAAAATGATCATACTACCAAAACTGAAGTGACAGGAGGAGATGATGAGCTTAACAAAAAAGATTGATTTTGCATTGATTATTAACGTGGCAGGCGCCAATCCCAACGGTGATCCGTTAAATGGCAATCGTCCCCGCGCGGATTTTGATGACATTGGGGAAATGAGTGATGTCTGTTTGAAAAGAAAAATTCGTGATCGTTTGCAGGAATCTGGAGAGTCTATCTTTGTACAATCAGATGAAAAGAAAATTGATGGTATGCTCAGTCTGAAACATCGGGCGGAATCCGAACAGTATGGCCTTGGAAAAGATGCATTTAATCCTAAGAAATCAAAAAAAGATGAAACTGCAAAAAAAGCCTGTGAAAAGTGGTTTGATGTCCGTGCATTTGGACAGGTGTTCGCTTTTGGAAAAAATGATGGTGCTGATGGAGTATCTATTCCGATACGTGGCCCGGTAACTATCCAGTCTGCCTTCAGCCTGGAATCGGTCAACATAACCAGCACACAGATCACCAAAAGTGTCAACAACGAGGGAGATGGTACAAAAAAATCATCTGATACCATGGGGATGAAACATCGTGTTGAGAAAGGTGTTTATGTGACTTATGGTGCAATGACTCCCCAGTTGGCCAAACGCACAGAGTTCAGCGATAGTGATGCAGATAAAATTAAGGCGCTATTGCCAAAGCTATTTGACGGAGATTCATCTTCTGCCAGGCCGGAAGGAAGTATGGAAGTTGTGAAACTTATCTGGTGGCCTCATAACTGTGAATCAGGACAGTATTCATCAGCCAAGGTGCACAACTCCTTAAGGAATATTATAAATCAGGATGGGTCTTTTGACCCTGATGCCCTCAGAAATGCTTTGCCTGGACTTGAACCAGAAATTGTTGAAGGTTTTTAGTAGATGTTTTGCCCCGTTGAAATCGACTCTGAGCAGACAGGGGTCAAGCTGAAAAAATGATCTGATCTAAAATGTATTCAGAAGACGATCTTTTTCCTTTATCGGCTTTGCAGCACATTGTATTCTGCGAAAGACAGTGTGCGCTTATCCATATAGAGCAGGTATGGAGTGAGAATCTTCATACAGCCGAGGGCAGAATCCTGCACGAAAAGGCACATTCGGATGAGGAGGATGTACGAGGCGGCGTCAGGATAAAATACGGAATGCCATTGCGTTCTCTTCGGCTTGGCCTGATTGGTGTAGCCGATGTTGTGGAATTTCATCGAGATAAAACATGTCCGGGTGGATGGCGGCCGTTTCCGGTAGAATATAAACGCGGAAGGTCTAAAAAACTCGACTGCGACCGGGTGCAGCTCTGCGCCCAGGCCATGTGCCTTGAAGAGATGATGAGCCTTGATGTTCCCTGCGGTGCTTTGTTCTATGGAAAAACAAGGAGGAGAGAGGATGTTATCCTTGATGACTCCCTTAGACAGGAAACGAAACAGGCAGCTTTAAAGGTGCATGAACTTCTCTCGTCCGGCAATACCCCAGGGCCTGTGTACAAAAAACGTTGTGAGAGTTGTTCCCTCATAGATGCCTGTATGCCCAAGACCATGGGGAAAAGGCGATCAGTGAAATCTTTCATGAAGAGAATGGTGAGTGACAATGAAGAAACATCTTAACACGCTTTTTGTCACGACACAGGGGGCCTACCTTGCAAAAGAAGGTGAAACCGTTGTCGTGAGGATAAATGGTGAATCTCGGCTCCGAATCCCTGTCCACACCTTGGATGGCATCGTATGTTTCGGAAATGTTGGATGCAGCCCGTTTCTCATGGGTTTTTGCGCCGAGAATGATGTGGCTGTAAGTTTTTTGAGTGAATACGGAAGGTTTATGGCGCGAGTACAAGGGCCGGTATCCGGCAATGTTCTGCTTCGTCGTGAGCAGTATCGCAAGGCCGATGATCAGGAGTGTTCTGCTATGGTTGCTGCAGATGTCATCACTGGTAAGCTTGCCAATTCACGTACGGTTCTTCAACGAGCGCTTCGTGATCATGCAGAAAAATTTGATGAAGATACCATCCAGTCGGCAATTCGGAGAATTGGTGGATCTCTGCGTCGGTTGCAGAATACGACCCCGCTCGAAGAGATCCGGGGAATAGAAGGCGATGCGGCCCATGTTTATTTTAATGTATTCAATCACCTAATCACGAATCAAAAGGATAATTTTTGTTTTCATAAACGAAACCGAAGGCCTCCTCTGGATACAGTGAATTGCCTTCTGTCATTTATATATACAATGCTTATGCATGATGTACGTTCCGCATTGGAATCCGTCGGCCTTGATCCTGCGGTGGGTTTTCTCCATCGCGACCGGCCGGGCAGACCAGGGCTTGCCCTGGATATGATGGAGGAATTCAGGCCTTTCATAGCAGACAGGCTCGCCCTGTCGCTTATAAACTTGTGCCAGGTCAAATGTGAAGGATTTAAAAAAAAGGAGAGCGGGGCTGTCCTTATGGATGATGTCACGAGGAAGACGGTCCTTGTTGCATATCAGAAGCGCAAGCAGGATGAGATCATGCACCCTTTTATTGATGAACGCATCACAATCGGCATGCTTTTTCATATTCAGGCACGCCTGTTCGCAAGATTTATCAGAGGTGATCTGGACGGCTATCCCCCGTTTATCTGGAAATAGGAGCAAATATGTTTGTACTTGTCAGTTATGATGTTGCTGTTACCGAATCAGATGGACAGACACGGTTACGCAGGGTTGCAAAGGCCTGCCAGGATTACGGGCAGCGGGTGCAGTATTCTGTATTTGAATGCATTGTCGATCCGGCACAATGGGCATTCCTTCGCCAGCGCCTCTTAAATGAGATCGATCCCAAATATGACAGCCTGAGATTCTACTTTCTCGGCAAGAAATGGAGGAAAAGAGTCGAGCATGTGGGAGCAAAAGAACCCTTTGATCAGGAAGGTCCATTGATCACCTGACAAGCTGTCGCGAACCTCAAGTATGTTTAAAGGCTTCGATACTATAAAGAAAGCGTGTACCATGGATTCTGTATTCTTTAAGAATTCATGGGTTCGCGATTCAGTAAGTTTATGTAATTATAGAATAATATAAATTGTTCATTGACAGTTGAATAGTGTTGAAGATGAAAAACAATACCTTCGCGAAAAAAGGGGCATTTACTGAAGATTAATAGAAGGTTATAAAGAAACAGTCGCCCCCCATACGGGGGCGTGGATTGAAACCTCTCATATCCTCCATCCTCGATAGCTTTGTGTGGTCGCCCCCCATACGGGGGCGTGGATTGAAACTCTCGACCTTTACGGATAAGACCGCGCCATAAATGTCGCCCCCCATACGGGGGCGTGGATTGAAACTTAGTTAAAGGATTGTACTCGTACTTATTGAAAAGTCGCCCCCCATACGGGGGCGTGGATTGAAACTACAAAAGACTTCCACTTGTTTAGAATCATCCCTGTCGCCCCCCATACGGGGGCGTGGATTGAAACTCCTTTCGTTTGATAATTATCATGGCTCAGCGTCGTCGCCCCCCATACGGGGGCGTGGATTGAAACTATGAAAGAAGCAAGGATGATGTTGGATGTGATGTCGCCCCCCATACGGGGGCGTGGATTGAAACTATTTCATATTTACCTATAGTAGCGGAAAAGGCTTGTCGCCCCCCATACGGGGGCGTGGATTGAAACTGGTTGGAAATCAAAATGACTTGAATGATAAAGCAGTCGCCCCCCATACGGGGGCGTGGATTGAAACTTATCTGTTGTAGTCCCATCGTCATTAATGATTGTCGCCCCCCATACGGGGGCGTGGATTGAAACCCTCCATGTAATCTCCATGTTTCTCCATCAAAAGTCGCCCCCCATACGGGGGCGTGGATTGAAACTCTTCATATCCTTCTCCTTTACTTTAATTTCCTCGTCGCCCCCCATACGGGGGCGTGGATTGAAACTATTTATGCCCTTTCTGTGAGTGCTAATGGAGTGGTCGCCCCCCATACGGGGGCGTGGATTGAAACTTTGGTATTGGATATTGATGATATAGGAGCTGAAGTCGCCCCCCATACGGGGGCGTGGATTGAAACAAAGAGGAAGGAATGCAGCTGTTTTGTTGGATACGTCGCCCCCCATACGGGGGCGTGGATTGAAACATGGTACAATGAGCATCCTCAGCATGAGCCGCTAGTCGCCCCCCATACGGGGGCGTGGATTGAAACAGCCATGTCTCGGCGTATATGGCAAGGTGCAGGGTCGCCCCCCATACGGGGGCGTGGATTGAAACATTGAAATATGGATGTCCCGATAATGCTATGGCCTGTCGCCCCCCATACGGGGGCGTGGATTGAAACGAGGGTGGGTGTTAGCCCAGTAACAGGTGATGTGTCGCCCCCCATACGGGGGCGTGGATTGAAACTGCTCTGTGCAGTTTGATCCAATCCAAGTATCCCTGTCGCCCCCCATACGGGGGCGTGGATTGAAACCAGTTGTCTCGCCTTGCCCATATCTCGGAAAACGGTCGCCCCCCATACGGGGGCGTGGATTGAAACATTTATTCCAAGTCTTGAAAAATCAGGGCTTGGAGTCGCCCCCCATACGGGGGCGTGGATTGAAACATATCGCCGCGTAACAGACCGTCTACAAGGTGCTGTCGCCCCCCATACGGGGGCGTGGATTGAAACATCCTCCGCCTGCTTCTGTAGCTCATCCGGTGATGGGTCGCCCCCCATACGGGGGCGTGGATTGAAACTCCTTGGGTCCCTATGTTGCCGTGGGTTGCGTGGGTCGCCCCCCATACGGGGGCGTGGATTGAAACTCGATCTTCCGCCAGACTTCGCCGTCTTTCCAGAGTCGCCCCCCATACGGGGGCGTGGATTGAAACCCGTTAAGAACAGTAAGAATAGCCTTAACATCCTGGTCGCCCCCCATGATTGGAGGATTGGGGTCGGACCAAGATAACTGACTATTATTATTAACTATATCAACAATAATAGGCCCTTTTCAGGGCTTAAAAGCCCCTTTTTGACCCCAAAATGAAGGCTCTAACAATATACCTATTTTTTTCTTCGTGTCTCAGTGGCTTTGTGTCAAGGATTGGGGTCGGACCAAGATAACTGACTATTATTATAAACTATATCAACAATAATAGGCCCTTTTCAGGGCTTAAAAGCCCCTTCTTGACCCCAAAATGAAGGCTCTAACAATATACCTATTTTTTTCTTCGTGTCTCAGTGGCTTTGTGCGAGGATATGATTTTGTATCAGCGAGGGTAAGAGGGTTTAGAGTCAGATTTTTTTTGTTGATTATCTAAAAGATCAGATTGTATTGACTGCTGCATGGGCAATTTGGAAATACCCGTGACAATACGTCGCGGTTTCACCAACATTCATTGTTAATACTGATCTCAATTTTCGATTGAATTGCTGATATAGAGGGTACGTGCTGTTATAGAGACATTCTATATATCCTGAGATATAATAACTGACTATCTATTTATCTCTCAACGGCCACTCGAAGGCAATCGAGCACTATGTGTTCCCATAAAACACCGCGGTCATCCTCGCGTATGCTTTCCCATCCACGTACGAATGTTACAAAACCAGTTTGAGCCTAAAAACCTTGTATTTGTGTAGGATAGCCTGCATAATCCTGCAGCAGTATATAAAGACTACACCGGAGAACAAACATGCTGAAGGTATTACCCGGGATAAAAGGCCTGATCTTTGATTGTGACGGCACGCTGGCAGACACCATGCCCATTCATATCGGTGCATGGCAGGAGATATTCAGGTCTAAGGGTTTTGACTGCCCCCATGAATTCATAGACAGCATCAAAGGCACACCTTCCGAACATATCGTGGCCAAATTCAACCGTGAGTTCGGAAGCGACCTCGACCCGAAGGCCATAACCGAAGAAAAGGACAGGCTGACCTATGAACAGCTTCTGGCCTCCAAGCCGATAGGTCCTGTCGTGAGCATAGCCGACGAATACCGCGGGATCCTGCCCATGGCAGTGGCATCCGGCGGAACCCGTGAAAATGTCATTATCACTTTGCGCGCCATCGGTCTGTTAGAATACTTCCAGACCGTCATTACCGCCGATGACGGGATCAGCCCCAAACCCGATCCAGACATCTTCCTGGAGGCTGCCAAGGGGATCAATGTCGAACCACGATTCTGCGAGGTCTTTGAAGACGGAGACGTGGGACTTGAAGCAGCCCGCAGGGCAGGCATGGTCGCAGTGGATGTAAGAAGGTATCTGTAATATAATCCACTGTTATCGTATTATTCTTGATCGCCCCCTTCTGTTAAATTTCACCAATATATTTTTGTCAACACACAATGACGAATATTTTTTCGGCTCTATCTGCTTGCACAATATCACCAATAATATTTTGTCAACACACCAAGATAACGGTTTGCAGCACTGATACGACCCTATTCCCTTACCATAACAGTGAAGTGTCCTCGAATAGGGATCACCGTTGTTTTGCAGCCTTAAGCAGCTTTTCTGACAGCGAAATATCTAGGGCCGCGGCCTTTTCTTTATCCACATAAATGTTGAGTTCTTCCTGTTTCAGGATAGGCATCTCTTCGGGCCTTACCCCATCTTTGATGATCTTTACCGCCTGCGTCCCTGAAAGCATCCCTATATGATTGAAATCAGGTCCGGCATAGAGGAGCGCACCCTTTTCATCATAATTGGCGAAACAGAAAACAGGGATCATATTCTCAGCCGCAAGCGTACATAGTTCATTGAAGTACTGCTGTTTGTTCAGCCCGTAGTACGAATCAAGGGGCACGGCAAAAGATTCAACCCCGGTCTCTATCAGTTCTTCAGCTGCGGGGATAATGGGATCTGATTTGCTAATCCCTTTGGCCAACACCTTGACCCCGATCTTTTCAGCTTTTTTCCCCATCTCATCTGCAAAGGCAATGGCATTGTCATCATCTGAGTGAATAATACCCAAAACCTTTCTACCAGGATCAGCCATCTGGGCAAGTACAATAAAATTAAACGGATCCTGGTACAAGGTTGCCCCGGTAAACCCATCCCCACTCTTTTCTATGGATGGGCAACCGATAATCAGCGGATTTGCCACACATGTAAAGACCAGAGGTATGCCCGAAGAGACAATCTTTTTCATAGAATATTTTGTTGCAGGCGTGCTTATCGTGAGTATCAGATCAGGCTCTGCTTCGACTATCTCTGATGTCGTCTTCTTGATCCTCGATAATCAACAACCCTTTCTTCATATGAAATCTCCTTTTATAATAAAATTACTACATATTAAACTCAAAAGCCCATCGGCATCTTACACAGCATACCTTACTATCAAAAACAGCCACTGCCCCAGAACAGTCGTTCCTCTTTTTATCTTTATTTATTCAGATTGTTAAGCCCCCTATCATCATCTTTTCATACAAGGATATCCCATTTAGTTTATTTCACACATGCTGCCCAAACCTATATATGAAGGGCGTATCGCTGATCTCGAATCTTTGATGACTGTATAGACCGTATGTATTCACCATGGTCATATACTCCCTTTGGGTTTGTTTTTTCGCAAAAACAGATTCACCTTCCGGGAGAATTCTTCCCAAGAAGACTTATAAATTGCCATCTCGGACAAGAGTGATCGAGCACATATTTATATTCAAGAAACACCTATAATCCACATACAACTTTTTCCATCCCCGGCCTCAATATTCAAGCCCCATTAGCATGTGATGCTATCAGAAACAGATTACCGCTGCTTTGAAACCTTAAGCAGCTTCTCAGATATCGTAAGCCCGAGCATCTCAGCCTTTTCCACATCCACATATATATTGAGCTCTTCCTGTTTCAGGATGGGCAGTTCCTCTGGCTTTACCTTATCCTTTATAATCTTTAGAGCCTGAGTTCCTGCAAGCATCCCTATATGTCTGAAATCAGGCCCGGTATACAGGACTGCCCCCTTCTCGTCAAAATTGGCAAAACAGAAGACCGGGAGCTTATTCTCATCGGCTATCACACGTAGATCTTTTGCATACTGCTGTTCGTTTAACCCATAATACGTGTCAAGAGGTACGGCAAAAGAATCTATCCCGGCCTCTACCAGTTCTTTAGCAGCAGGGATAATGGGATCTGATTTTCCAACCTCTTTGGCCAGCACCTTGATCCCTATCTGCGCGGCTTTTCTGCCTACCTCATCTGCAAAGGCAATGGCATTTTCATCGTCCGAGTGAATAAGACCCACATTCTTTGCACCCGGATAAGCCATCTGGGCAAGAACCATGTAATTCAGCGGGTCCTGATACAGGGTCGATCCGGTAAAACCGACCCCGCTCTTCTTTACGGATGGACAGCCGATAAGCGGTGGATTTGCCACGCATGTAAATACCAGGGGTATGCCTGCAGAGATAATCTTTTTCATGGAATATTTCGTTGCGGGCGTACTTATCGTAAGCACCAAATCAGGTTTCGCATCTACTATCCTTGATGCCGCATTTTTTATCCTCAAAAGTATACACACCTTTTTCCAGAGGTTTGCATCGGCCTCCGCATCAATTATATGCCTGTTAATGCTGAGATTATCCCCCTCTACAATATTGTTTTTTGCCAATTCACCGACAAAACCCTTATAGGCATCGTCAAAGGGAACGATATCCGACACCTGTAACACCTCAATGTGATAGGAATAACACGGTTGAACAAAAAACAGGACCAAGGCAATGATAAACATCCCTTTCTTCATACGAAATCTCCTTGTATTGCATAATGTCATATTGTAGCGTATTGCATTGTAATATCTTGAGTAGTATCGGTATTTTTCACAGCAGACATTATGATCAAAAACATTTTATTCCAGAAAAGATCCACATTCTGGAAAAACCGCAAGGCGATCAAGACGCCTCACCTCGACAGGAATGACAAAAGGGCTACTACTGCAATTACTTAACATGATTGATATTTGCTTTTTTTTGCATGAAGCCTGCATATCCAGGGCAGCATATCATATTTGCACTGATGCCTAATCTGTGTTTTATGTCTTTATGTGAAGGTGTATTTATAATTTTCACATAATATGAGGGGGAATACGTCATGAATAATAGAGGGCCTTATTGTTCAACAGCAAAAAGAATAGCTATTTTTGTTATTATGGTATTGATACTTTCCGCCTGTTCCAGGAGCGGTTCTGATGACGACCTGGTAGCAGAAGCAGAAGAGGTGTTGACAGCAGTCATCATATCACCCGACAGGGACGTAACCATAAATAATGGTGAGGCCATAAACTGCACAGCAGAGGTATCCGGGGGGAGGACTCCTTATACATATGCCTGGACATTCGATGGAGGGGCAAAAAATGTCACGGTCAAGAATCCCGGGGATATAGTATTCACGGATCCTGGGAAATACCGGGTGATATTCTCTGTCAGGGATGCAGATAAATTTCTGGACACATCATATATCTGGGTAACGGTAAACCAGGACCTAACAGACTATCAGCCCACGGCAACCATAGACAGCCCGGAAGGCGACCTTACTATTACAGCCGGTGAGACAGTCAATTTCCAGGCAAGCGCATCAGGGGGCAACGGTCCGCTTTCCTACGCATGGAACTTCAAGGGCGGAGCAGAGAACTCTGATCTTCAAGACCCTGGAGATATCGTATTTGAATTCGCAGGCACGTATAGGGTTGTTTTTACCGTGACGGACGCTGACGGTGACAGTCAGGAGTCATCTGTTATCATCACGGTCAACGATATATCCCCAAAGACCTGGCACAAAAATCCGGATGGAAAAGGATATGAGGATTCTGGAAGCACGAACGAGAAGGTTTCACTGTCTGCAGGAGATATTATCGATTATACGGACTGTGATGACATCGATTCTGTTATTAAACACATGGATTATCATGATGCCGTAGCAGCACTTGCCGATACCGATCTGATTGCCGGAACTCTATATTATGAGAACGATTCTACTGCACCTGCATATTGGACAGGTCCTCTGCCTCCCCTATCTCCATATAGCACTGAGACCGTCCGGATCGAGGAGAAGCATAACACAGTGCAGATCACGGTCAGCGGTATTATCACGACCGCATATGGCACAGAGTCCATATGCGGCCAGGGCGAACTTGACACTATCTACGTTACTATCATCGACGGATTATACGACGGTTATTTCTTCGTCAAAGGAACATATAGCTTACCCAACGGGTATACAGGGACTATCCGTGCCGCAGGTTCAGACTACTCACAGTGGACTGGTTTATGCACTGGGGATCTTGATGCCTTTTACATACAGAATGATTCCCGGGGCAATTTCATATTGACAAGCAAACAAGAAGGCGAATCTGCCAGCGGTACGATATCCTGTGTATGGAATCAGCCGGTAACAAACTATACGAAAACATATGACCGGGTCTATGTATCGACCTGTGATAGCAGATTCGGCGAAACTGAAAACGGCCTGTATACCGGTAATCATACAGGCTCGATAGTGTTCCTGCCCATGTACGGTTCTGGCATCCATACGGACCAAATCACGAATTCTCCGGATGATCAGTTCAACTCGTACCTTTTCCTGGATGAGCCGTTGCTTGACCATCCGCAGACATTTATTGTTCAGCCATCAAAAAATATCACCATTAACAGTGGGGAATCGGTGATGTTCTTTGGTTCGGTTATGGGCAGAAATTGGCCATATACATTTGCCTGGGATTTCGACAATAACGGATCAACAGACTCCGCGGCAAAAGATCCAGGTGCTGTTGTATATGATACTGTTGGAACCTATACTGCAAGCTTTACGGTAACGGACAGCACCGGATCATATAACAGCGACACCATTACCGTAACAGTAGACCCGTAACTGGGTTATCAACCTGTTTTGGATGCATGATCGCTAAAGATAATTCTTCTGCTCAAATGCAATTATAATTGCATTTGAGCACTTATCAATTTCGGGGGGATATTATCCGGGCCTATACACTATAGGGTCTTTTACCCGGATAAACCCCAGGCAATCCTCTATCAATTATGCTGTTGCACGGCCTTAATGTGAGATCAAATCCGGGATATTATCTGCGCCGCCTGCGACAAATTTGACTGCCATGCCCTTGTCTGTTTTTCTCAGGACCTTTCCTCTCACCATAGGGAATCTCTCTATTCCCTCGGAAAAACCTGTGGATACATTCATACCTTCCCTTAATGGCTTGTCCGTCTCTGCATACAACCCTCCCCTACTGATATCCTTAAGCAATACAACTTTTTGCTCCATGTCTTCAGGCTGTATCATAATCTTTTTCGATACCCTGAAACGGCTGTATCTTCTGTGCATGTATGAATATTGTATTTCCTTCGGGGGATGAATCTCGTCTTCCAAAGCCTGCCGGATGGACATGTATGTAATCCCCAGTTCCTTCTCGACCTTGCTGCCGTCAGCCTTACAATCTTCCGCCATGGTACTTACCGTATCCCTTGACAGCCCCCACAGAGGCTGTCTTCCCGTAAGATCGGCCAGGGGGGTAAGGATAGAGGCATTTAGCCTTGCCAGCCACAGGGGCAGTGATAATCCTGGGAGTTCGGTACCCGAAATCTCGCTGATGATCTTATTGAACTCATTTATAGAAATCATATGCTTGCCGACAATATATTTTTCACCGATATTGTCCTTCTTTTGAGCTACCCTCACTATTGCCTCTGCAACATCCTTTACATGGACAAAGGTCTTGATGCTGCCGACAAACGCCTGAGCCGGGAGCCTTTTATGAATAAGGTCTTGAACATATCGGCCTCCATAGCGGGTATTCCCGGGCCCGCACACTATTGCAGGATAGATCATTACCAACGGCAGCCCCCTTGTCCTCATGAGGTCCCAGGCAATCAGGTCGCCCTCATATTTTGTCTTCGCATATTCGCTGAAACGTTCGGAGCCGACCTCCATTCCCTCTGTTATAGGCCATTTTGCGGGCTTACCCCAGACACCGACAGTACTTACATGTACGATCTTTTCAACCCTGTTTTCCAGCGCACACTCCATTACATTGCGTGTACCTTCTACATTGACCTTCCGGTATATGTCTCTGTTTTTTTCCCACAAGGTGTATACATTGGCCAGGTTCAGAACCCATCCGCACCCTCTCATGCCTTCGAGCAATGATTGTTTATCCGTAACATCACCCAGCATAAGGGTTACGCCCAATCCTTCCAGTTCGTCCACCTTACTTGTAGGCCTTACCAGACAGACAAGCTCATGTTCTTTCTGAACCAGCCTTCTGACAAGATGGGTTCCTATAAACCCGGTAGAGCCGGTAATAAAGATCTTCATATCTGTCCCTCCATATGTATAGTTCTATAAAACTTTACATAGATGCGTTTGATATTTGACTACAGGCTACATACACTCAGATAAGATCAATGGGGCCTCATAAAAACGGCATGGCATCTAAAAAACTCAAAGTCTCTTGTTCTTTTAACTATATTAAGCGGCGGTAATGATAAATCAAGACGGCTTGAATCTATTTCGACATGGTATTGGGCATTTAATATTTATCGACTGCAGGTGATGTCTTTCTTGAGGTTATCAAAACAGCGATCCCGGCAACGGCAAACAGCACCCCGATACCGGGAAGCATGAGTGCCCCAAAGTTTATGCCGGCCTCAAGCACGGAATCTTCAGGCTTTTCCGGGTTATAGTATACCGTACATACGCTTCCGGCAGGATATCTATCCCTGATCTTTTTGGCCCGTGTCTCAGAACTGCTGCCGGAATCAGCCATGGTAATCTTGCCGCCTATAAGAGACCTTCCTTTGGCCATATAACTGTAGCGCACATGGGCCCTATAGATGGTCCTGTTGCGCCTATGCTTATTGCTGTCGGTATAGCTTTCGACCTTTTTTACCACCTGGGAAGAAACGATCTTACCTTCAGCCGTCGGCCAGGACTTGCTTTGCATGGCCTTAGAAAGGTTCATGAATCCCCACGCCGCAACCGCGACACCTACCGCCACAAAGACAACACCCAACAGTATATTTTTATTCATGAATTACTCCTTTCAAAGTATTGATGGCCCATCCCTATGAATTCATGGCCTGTTCACAGGCCATGAAAAGCTCTCAATCACTTACACACATCCAGTTCGCACATCCTTCTTATATCCTTGTCCTTTATACGCTTACACAGCTCACAGTCTTTTTTCTGAACCGCGAGTTGATAGTAGCACTGCCCGTGGACACCTTCTGCCCTGGGCCAGTATTCCAGGATGTTTTCGCACAGATCCGGATCACCTGACCGCTCCACCTCCTGCTGATAACACCACGGCGCTGGATCGTCCCTCTGGGACATGCATTTCTCATAAATAGCGTCATCTTCCGCAAAAAGCATGGTCGCAGGCAGGGACAGCATCAATAAAGCCGTACACACAAAGGTTCCCAAACACGATTGCAAGGACCACTCATGGCCCGGCAACGATGAATATCTTTGTCTTAAAGGATGTTTCATGCATCACCTCCTCAATTGCATCATTTACTGCAAAAAAAGTTTTTCATGTATTCATGTAACATTGATAACAATATACCTAATATTTAAATTTCTTGAAAGTATATGTTTTTATTTTTGCCTTATTATCTCATGAGTATTACGGGCGGCTTTCTCGGTGGTCTGGCCGGGATCTGCTTCGGATATCCGATAATAATGGTTGCGATGATCCTGCGACCCTTAGGAAGCCCTATCTCTTCGAGCAGTTTCGGATCCCGGATGTGGGAACCCAGGTCGATCCAGCATGTACCGAGGCCTTTGACCGAAGCGGACAACATAAGGTATGCAGCGGCCAGACTGCAATCGGCAGAGGCGGAATGCACATTATCCGGGCCTGTAATGTAGATCAGACAAGGGGCGTTGTAAAAGACATTGTATTTCTCGTCCTTGAGTAAAGGCCTGTACATCCTTACTATGGGCGACCTCAGGACGGGCATGTCCTCTATGAGGTTTTTCTTGCTCTCGTCCGAAAGCCTTCTCATGAGGCCTTTATCTTTAATCACTATAAAGGCCCAGGGCTGCCTGTTTCCTGCGCTCGGGGCCTCACATGCATCCGCTATGACCTCTTTTATCAGATCGATCGGGACCTCTATATCTTTATAATCCCTGATAGAGCGCCTCTTCTGAATCATCTGCCCGAAAATATCCATTGCATCTCCGTTGTTTTTTATCTATTTATAATCTTGCCTTCAATGAATGTCTATCCCTATTGACCAACCACATCCAAGGTAAAAACTTAAAGGATACTGCCGATGAACAGAAAGAATTTGACATTTATATTTCTGGGCATGCTTATAGCTATCTACACTGCTGCCGGTTTTTTTGTACTGCCCGGGATTATCAAACCCTTACTGATCAGGGAACTCGGCTCTAACCTCAAAAGGCCGGTGACTATCGAGGGCGTGTACACAAACCCATATATGCTCTCTGCCAAGATAGAAGGCATCGAGGTCCAAAACAGGGATGGTTCCGGGGTCTTTTCTTCATTGGAGGTACTCTATATAAACTTCCAGCTCAGTTCTGTCCTGAAGAGGTCCATTGTCTTGAAAGAGATAGCGCTTGTGAATCCATATATAAAGATTGTCCGCAACAAAGACGGCACATTCAATCTCTCTGACCTTATACACACAAAAGGACAGCAGGATAAGGATAGGGCGCACGGGTTTTCTCTGAGCAACATATCCGTCTCAGGCGGCAAGATAGAGATGGCCGACAAGATCAAAAACACCCTTCACAGTGCAGCCGACATCGACATCTCGCTGCCCTTCATCTCGAATACCGATAAAGACATTGATGAGTTCATCCATCCGGCACTGCATGCGTTTATAAACAATACCCATGTAAAGATTTCAGGCCATTCCAAACCGTTCAAGGATACGGTTGAGACCTCTTTAGCCATAGACCTCAAAGGGCTCGACCTGCCTTATTACACGTCATACCTGCCTGAGGACATCAAGATATCCGTGCCCGGAGGGTCTCTCGATATCCGGATCAGGACCTCATATATCCGGGGCAGGGGTTCAAGACCAGAGATCACTCTTGAAGGAAGCATATCGATCCGCGAGCTCGATCTTAGAGACAATAATAACGAACCCATTATAGCCCTGCCGTCAGCAAAGATTACCCTTGATCCATCCATGCTGATCTCAAAAAGAATAAATATCGCCAGGATAGAAGTTAACTCACCCGAATTGAATATAATACGTCTGGCATCCGGAAAGATAAATATTTCCGAGACCGTTATCAAAAATACGGCTCCGGGTCCGAAGACAGGGGATGAGAAGACAAAGCCTCTTCTCAATATCAGAGAAATAGCTTTTAAAAACGGCAAAATAGGATTTACCGACAATACCCTTAAAGAACCTGCCCATATCGAATGTGAGGGGCTTGCCTTTAACGCCCACGATATCTCGACAGAGACCGGAAGAACAGGAGTGTTCGAGATAGAAACGCGCATAAACAACACAGGCATTCTCAGATCAAAGGCATCCATCGGCCTCAATCCTATCAAAGCCTCTATGGATATGGAAATGGAGGGCATAGCCCCTGGATGGTTCCAGTCATATCTCATCGACAGGATCAATATCATCATAACCGGCGGCACGACATCAATCCAAGGCACAGCCCTTGTAGAACAGAGATCCGACAAAAGCTATAGAATCATCTTCAAGGGGGATTCTTTACTGAGCGACTTTGCGTCCATAGACCGGGCCAATGCAGATGATTTTATCAGATTGAAGGGACTGCGCCTCGAAGGTATCGAAGCGGGAATCAACCCTGACCATATCTCTATAGACCTCATAAAGATAGATAAGCCGTATTCCAAGATAACCCTCAACCCTGGCAATACCCTTAACATTACAGAGGTTATTCAATCCGGGACAAAAGACACATCACCCCCGAAGACCGCAGAAAAAGACAGGGCCATCCAGATAACAGTGAAGGATATATCCCTGAAGGACGGCCATGTCAATTTCACGGACAGCTCCATAGAACCTAATTATTCATCTGATCTGTCCGACATCACGGGAGAGCTGACCGGTCTGAACTCTGCCGAGGGATCAAAGGCGGATATAAAACTATCCGGCACCCTGGACAAACATGCCCGTCTAGATGTTTCAGGCAAGATAAACCCGCTCGGGAGAGACGTCTTCGCAGATATCGGCACCAGGATTAATGATGTCGACCTCAGCCCCATGAGCCCTTACGCAGGGAAATATACCGGATACACCCTGAAAAAGGGCAAGATATCACTTGACCTGAAATACCTCGTGGACAAAAAGATGCTGGATTCTACCAATGAGGTATTTATCGACCAACTCACATTCGGAGATGTGGTAGAAAGCGAGGATGCCGTCGATCTGCCTGTGAAACTCGCGGTGTCTCTCTTAAAGGACACTGATGAAAAGATAAACATTCACCTGCCGGTAAAGGGCAGGACAGACGATCCTGAATTCAGCGTTATCGGCATCATCATAAAGATGCTGAGAAATCTTATAGCAAAGGCTGCCACATCACCGTTCGGTCTACTCGACGCACTGTATCCGGGCGCATCAGAACTGAGCAGTATTGACTTTGAATACGGCAGATCAGTGCTGCCGGACGGCCTGGACAAAAGGCTCGGCATCCTGTCCAAAATCCTTTCAGACAAGCCTTCCCTGAGCCTTGAGATCACGGGCTTCTCAGATCCTTACAGGGATCGTGTCCGCCTTAAAGAACTTGCCTTTGAAAAGAAACTCAAGGCGCAAAAGCTCAGGGATATGCTTTCAAAAGGTTCTAAGGCAACCGACCTGGATAATATCATTATATTGCCTGAAGAATATGAACATCATCTCAAAAAGGCATATCAGGATGAAGGATTCGCCCAGATAACCCCTGATGCGGATCGGGAAGAGATGAAAAGACAGATCCTGGGGAATATATATATAGATGACAGTGCCCTGAGGCTACTTGCCGGTGAGCGCGCAGCAGCAATAAAGGACTTTTTTATAAGCACTTACCATATAGATCCGAAACGGATCTTCCTCGTGGAAACAGACGAGACCTCTCCGGCAAAGACAGAGGGCATGACGGATGCGCGGGTAGAGTTGAGCCTCAGGTAAAGTTCTGTCCTATGATCCGTCAAAGGTCATTCATTCAATGACCTGCAGGAGATCCTCCTGCGGACGTGAAGCAAGGAAATCATCAATCCACCGACAACACCCCCCGCGTGACATGACACGACCGGAGACCCGCACATACCCGCATGCATAAAAGAAAAAAACGCATGCCCCGTATACAGCTCGAAGACGGTCTTCGATATGATTAGGACAAAGCCACTCAGGCCTGCAGTGCGGCCTTTTTCGGTCAGGATCATATCCGTAACACAGAAAACCATCAGCCCGTGTGCTACACCAGACAATCCGCAAAGCCCCGATGTCTGTATAGAAGAGGGGCCAATAAGGGGCACTGCAATGCTTGATACCAGGCAGGCCATTATTATCAGAATCTTTTTGATGATATCCATATCCTCGAGCCCCCTATAGAGCATGACAAAGGCAGTGACATCAAGGAACAGGTGATACCAGCTCACGTGAACAAAGGGATGGGTAAAGGCCAGCCACCACCTGCCCGAAAAAAACCCTGCCGGGTAGAATATCAATGAATCACTGAACGTGCCTGTCACGAGATGAAGATTGCATATCCCGATCAGCAGCAGGATCACCGTGATCTCTATCATGGGTAAACAGTCTTTAATCCTTTCAAATGAAGACCGGTCTCCCATTTGGATGAATATATATTTAACGGCGGTCATATCTCCTCCAATAATGCCGCAAAACATTGCCGGGGATGAACAGGATACATCCCCGACATATCGCGCGCCTGCTGCTATTTTGCGGCACATTTCCTGCGGAGCCACCATACCAACGTGACAAACAACGGGCCGACCGCGCCGGTCCCTATGTTGTGCGATGTATGCCCGTTGAACATACCCGTGTTTGACGAACTGTCCGATCCTGAATGATTATCTACGCGGTAGTTTTTGGTCGTATGAGAAGACCTCTTGGCCTGCGCCTTGCGCTCCTTTTTGACCCTGTGAGCATTCTTCGAGTCGATACCCATATTTTCCATCTCTGATGCCTTTAACACCACCATGGAGGTATAGTCTGTCACCAGGGAATACTGCGTACCCAGACCCACGACCTGTGAATACAAATCACGAGTCTTTCCTTTTTCCCTGATGGCACCCATCGCCTCCTCTATCCTGGAAAGGGCCCAGAGCCTCTCTATCTCGGGATTTTCCATGTCCGTTTCGGGTAACATACAGGAGCATCTCCAGCCTTTATCCTCTCCCCCTATCCTGCCGGCAAACTCTATGTCGACCTCTCCTGAGCCCGTATATCTGCCGAACATCACCAGTTGCCGGCCAACATACAGGTTTGCCGACCCTGCCGGGCTTAGATCCTTTATATTCAAACCATTAAAAGACAGTCTGGTGTCGTAGAGGCACTCATGAGTGACCATTGCCTTTGCCTGTAGTATCCTGCCTATGATATCGTCATTATCGGAGATATTCATGGCAAACCCGCCCGAGCACCTTGCTATGGATTCCATAAGCGGCTGATTCGCGCTGTTACCCATAACAAAGGTAAAAACCCTCACGTCATATCTCTTCACCAGATCGACGATCTCGTTATGGCGGAAACAACCCTCATTGGCAACACCGTCCGTTACGAGTATTATACCTGTTGTCCTTTCTCTGTCGAGGTCTGTATAGGCCGCTTCAAGGCCATCAAAGAGGTTTGTTGAGCCGCTCGCCTGCAATGCCTTCACCCGGCTTATGACATGCTGTACATTATCAGGTGTTGCATGGAGATATCCCTTTGTGATGTCTTTTGCGTTCGAGTTGAATGCAATGACCCTGAACCTGTCTTGGGGGGAAAGCTTCCCTATTACCCTGGAAACACCTTCAGCCAGTGACGTAATCTTTCCGCCGTTCATGCTGCCTGATGTATCCAGGATAAAAATCCAGTCCGAACCGTCCTTGATTGGATGCAGTGATCCGCCCGGTGTAACAACGACCATAAAGGTCCCTTCTGCGCTGCCGGGTTCCTTATATGGTAAAAGCTCCACACGGGCAGGGGTTGTATCGTCCAGCCTGTAATACATTACTACGTCTTGATCCAGTGAAGTCCCTTGAGGCATATCCAGGCTGATGTCATACACCTCGTCCCCACCTTCACTGTCAGCACCGGATCTCTTTTGGATCACGGCCTGGTCATGAAACTCCGGCAAACGGATATCCTTTACCGGAAAGGCCGACTTCAGGCATATGGAGCAGGAAAATGTCTCATGGACCTTGTTATCCACAGACCAGAATGCAATCCTTTTTTCATCCACGCCGCCCTCTGCCATTGGATACACGTATCTTCCAACGTTGAGATCGATCTCAACCGGCTGGTAATATACCAGTCTTACCCTGGTTTCTGCCTGTGCACTCACCGGATATACATTTATATCGAATGTCTTGTAGTCATGCTTATGCGCCAAGGCTGTTTCATTGCCTTTTGAAAGTTGGTCTTCATATATATCCCTTGCCTGCTGTTTTTCCAGGACCTCCCCGATGACCTCTGACCCGTCGATCCATAGCGAAAGCTCTGAGAGGCTTGCATACCTGGGCAAAGGAAATGAGTAGACAGCCTCGAGGTCTTTGTCAGATGTATTCATAAAGACCTGGTCCACTTCGGTACGTGCAAAACCGTTATTTATGATCACACTCACACGATGAGACTTCATGTGGACATTCGAATCGCCCCCGCCTATGGGCTTGAGCAGACCTGCTGCCTGTGTTTCGATTAAACCGATAGAAAAAAACAGGACCAATATTGCTATTCATTATAATGTTCTCAATTATATTGTAATAATTATTGTCCATTTTTATGGTCATATTTAGTCTATGTCTTGTACATTTTTTGAATACTTATCCTGTATGACCCTACTGACAGATAAACTATCAGATCCCAGCCACAGGGCCATCCGCGGATTTAGCATGAACAACAGGGCGATCATACATAACCTAAAACACCGGGCGTATATGAATATTTTATCCTTGACACAACACCCTTTGTAATCTAGGTGTATCCATTAACTGGTGCATGAATGTATCTGACTTGAATCCAGTTTTTAGAAGGTAATCGCCAACAATCTTCAAAAAATCAACTATTCAGTGACGATATCTTCCTCTTTAATAATTATACAAGCCTGGAGATGGATATGGCGAATAAGACACAGAACACATTTAAGAAAAAAGAACGCGAAGACGCAAAAAGACGGAAAAGGAAGGCCAAGGAAATCAAGAGGCAGGAGCGTAAAGACCTCAAGACAGACCAGGAGCCTAGAGAAGAAATAGGCGATCCGGACCTTGAGGGCATTGTACCTGGACCACAACCCAAGCCTGATATATGGGATGAATAGCCTACGGTCGATTCCAGGGAATAAGCTTAAATAAATAAGGGCCGGTTGACCACAAAAATCTCATGGGACCAAGGACGTTTATGACTCGCTTAAAGACCTGTATTCCCGAATAAGCCTTTTTGCCTCTGCTATCTGCTCTTCGTCCATCTTTTCAGCCACCTTTGACTGATTCGTCCGGGCTGAAGGATTTCCGTTTTCGGATGAAATACCCCACCACGCATACGCCTTACAATAATCGACAGACGCCCCCTTACCTTCTGCATACAGGATACCGAGGGTATTTTGTGCAATATGGTCACCATGTCCGGCCGAGCGCCTGATCCATTCGATCCCCCTGGCCGCATCCTTTTTCACCCCCCGGCCCTCAATAAAATAAAGCCCGACATTGTACTCTGCGACCGCGCTTTTCTGCTCTGCGGCCTTTAAATACCATTTCATGGCCTTTTTATTGTCCTTCTGCACACCCGTACCCGTCTCGTATAATCCTGCAAGATATAACTGGGCTGGCAGATAGCCCTGTTTGGCCGAGAGCATCATGAGTTTAACAGTCTTTGTGACATCCTTTTCTATCCTGTCGCCCTGCTCGAATTCCAGACCAAGTTTGTACTGCGCAAGCACATCACCGCAGACTGTCCGCTCCATCAGGCCTTTTATATAAGAATCAATCTCTAAGCTTAACACCTTACAAACCCCAAAAAGATATTATTTTGTTTCATTAATAAGATAAAGCCTCGCTATACCTCTTCTTCCTCAAGCTTCCTTTCCAAGGTATACTGTATTATCCTGTCAAACATTTCGCCCTCCATGTCTAAAAACAATGCCCCGCAAAAAAAGTATATCCCGTTTGTATACGGCATTGACGTCACATACCTGATCTCGACCCTTGAATTGATCACGGTACCGTCAGGCAGTTCAAAGCTTGCCCTGTGAACCCTATGTATATCTTCGGGTCCGGCAGCATTGCCGTCTATATAAAAACCAACACCCAGAGGGCTTATATCCTTGATAACTCCATCGATCTTGGTCTGAGAATCTATCTCAAGGGTTATCTTATTCTTGTCTTCATACGATATCCACACCCGGTAGTACTTCCTCTTGTTCGGATATGATATTTTCAGAAGCTCCCTGTCATTTAACGTTTGCCTTCCGAGATATACGGATTTGAACGTATACGACTCACCCAGGGTAAATTCCACTGAAATGGAGGATGAATCTTCTATAATCCTGTCCCCCTGACCAGGCGTCAGAGGAGCGATCAGGATAAAAGGATCGTCAATAAACGCATCAAACTCTATGACAGTAGTGGTGTAGGTGGTCTCCTGTTCATTGTCGATCCTCACGAACAACTCATGTTGCCCGACCTTGAGCTCGGTAAAAATCCCGGCCATCTCATCAGACTTCTTTATAAGTTCTGTTGTCATATATTTTCCCCTTAAGCATTATACGCTTATACGGACACCCTGTTCTTTTTCTTTAGCGTATTCCATAATTCCAAGATCTAAAAAAGATATACCGATATAGATTGTTTAACGTGTATCATTCTCAACCTTAAGAATATCAATAGACATACCGATATTTATTTCACAACCTTAGACTACATCTGCTTGATATATTTTTTTTGAATAGGCAGCAATCAGCATTTACTCAATGATTCTGTCTTATTAAGGAGGAACATTATGAAAAGAATCAACATCTCTATCCTTATCATTATTTTCACTGCTGCCTTTTTTAAGCCATGCATGGCTTATCATATAGAGGTACTGCAGGTCGCAAAGATCGCCGCATTCGAAGAATCATACCAGGGCTTTCTCAATGCGCTAAAAACAAACGGCATTATAGAGGGGCACAATCTCACGATAAAGCGCCATATCATCGATGCTGATGCAGATGCAGGCCTGTGGAAAAAGATCGGCATCCTTATGAAGATCAAGAAAACAGCATCCGAGATCGTCAGGGCAAAGCCTGATCTTGTCCTTACCATATCCACCCCTGCTACAAAGTATTCCATGGACAAGTTTATCTCTGCCGGCATACCTCTCGTCTTTTCGTCGGTGGCCATACCGGAGCTGGTCGGTTGCAAATCCAAGACAGAACCCGGCAGGGGATTCACCGGGGCCACCATATACATGGATCCCAACGACCTCCTGTCTATCATGAAGGCCACATTACCCGAGCTGAAAACCGTCGGCATTGTACATAGTGACGATGACAATGCCAGGGCCTTTACCAAAGAGGCATCGGAGAAGGCCAAGGCCATGGGCCTTTCCATATCGGCCATCGAGATAGGAAAGTCCGACAAGATCACACCTTCGTGCAAAAAACTGGCAGAAAAGGGTGTGGGCGCCTTTCTGATACCCATCGATGCCTATTATGCATTGAGGGACTACGAGGGGGCATGGGACATCTCGAAGGTATCGTTTGACACCAAGATTCCGATCTTCTCGTCCGTGGTAAGTCATGTACCGGGCCCTCTTCTCTATATCGCCCCGGATTTCTATGTGGTCGGCTCTCTAGCGGGAGACCATGCATCTAAAATCCTGAAGGACGGTATACTGCCGGAAATGCTGCCTGTAGCAAGACAGTCAGACCTGAACCTGCTGTTCAATCTAGACGTAGCAAAAAATATAGAGGTAGAGGTGCCGATCGAGATACTACAGGCAGCCAAGAATTTCAGCAAGACAAAATATGCTATAACACCGGAAGGATGCAAGAAGACCGGTGAAGAATAATTTTTGAACGAAAAGGCAGGGTCAGTTTGTCCCTGCCTTTTCGCAATTTCCGCAGAAAACGAAAATAAAAACGTCCCTTTTATTCATTGCTTTCCCCGGAGAGTCAGATCTGTTCAAAGGCCTTTAGCAACGCAGGCAGAAGCTGTTTTTTGCGGCTCACGATGCCTCGAAGGTCATAGAGGTTTGTCTCCCGTTGCTGAAAGGGCAAGGCACGGAGGAACTTCTGACTACCCGCTGCTGCCAGCAGCGAGTTTTCCCGTACGACATCGGTAATGAACAGGGCTGCAAAGATGTCATCGGTCCGGTTAACATAATCGTCCAGGGCCTTCATAATTGAATCTTGGCTATTGAGGAAGTTTTCGAACCCGGCTTCCTCCACCTGCGAAACCGCAAACGCGGCATTGCCGGTATGATAAATCTTGCGGTCGGCTGCGAGCAGGTCCTCTATGGGGAGTGTAGCGATCATAGAGCCTACGTTGTAATAGTCGTTCAGGAGTTTTTCCGGGTCTGCTCCGGAGCGTTTCATCAGGTATTCGAGGGCATGGCGGTCTCTATCGGTTGATGTCGGCGACCGCAACAGCAGCGTGTCGGTGATTAGGCCACCCATGAGAATCCCGGCGATGTCCGGAGCCGGCTCAAGCCCTGATATGTGATAACGCTCGGTCACCAGCGTGCTGGTGCTGCCCACTATATCATTCATGACCAGTATGGGTTGCCGTGTGGGTGCCATGCCGATACGATGGTGATCTATGATCTCAACTATGGGAACTTCAGATGCCCCTTTTACTGCCTGGTTAAGCTCGTTGTGGTCCACGAGGATCAGCTGAACCGATGAGTCCTCATCAAGTGCAAAACGGCTCAGTGTTCCCAGCAGTGTATTGTTTTCATCGAGAACCGGGAAATTGTCCTCGCGTTTGCTTCTGATCTGGTGGGAGATATCGCTGATCTTGTCATGAGCAGCGAAGCTGGTGGCATTGGGCTGAAGCGAGGCTTCAACCGGGCTGGAAAATTTGAGACGGCGAACAGCGGTTGCAGAATCAAAGGGTGTCTGCAGTACGGTTGTGCCGTTGTTACGTGCGAGTTTGAGTAAATCGAGATTGACAGGTGAATTGCCGGTGACGATCATCAATTCGATACCGCTTTCGATCAGGAGGCAATGAATATCGCTACGGTCACCCACAACGATGGTCATCCGGTCCCTGCTGTTCTTGCTGAGAATATCGGCCTTAAGTTTTTCCACGCTCATGGCACCTACATATACATCGAACCGACGCATGCTGTCGGCGTCTCCTGCAAGGTTTGCAACACGGGCGTTGAGGGAATGGGCTGCAAGCTTTATGGTTGTTTCAATACTCTTGCCAACAACGCCTTCACCGGTTCCCTCAAAATCGGTATTCCGTGCCTTCTGAAACATCCTGTCAGCAAGGTCAAAGAGGCTGATCATGCCGGCGAACATGCCGTCCTGCGTGGTGACCGGCACCCGCGACATCTTGCTGCATCTCAGAAAATCCATCGCCTCAAGCAGTGTCTGCCCGGTATAGACAACATCGGGCGAGGTATCCATGAGGTCGGCCACGCGGGGTGATATATCCTCAATTATTTCAGGGAGAGGAACATTGAACTTTTTATAGAGATATTCTGTGCGTGCTCCGGGTATGCCTGCACAGGCGCAGACAACATTTTCATGCCCCATCATCGTCTTCAGGGCTGCATAACCTGTTGCTGCGGCGCAGCTGTCGGTATCCGGGTTGCGATGTCCGATGATAATTGTCTTCACGCAAACTCCCAAAAAAGATATGCCATAAATATCCAGACAAAGGATCCTTAAATCCATAGCCCCCTCCATGTCAAGCGTAGATTGTATTGAAAGGGAACAAAAGCTCGAAAGGGGCATCAAGCCTACTATTGATGCTTGGCAGCCGAAAAATAGTGTTTTTAAGGGTCATAGATAAACCCCTTTCAAGTATATGTCTTTCCTGCTTTTTACCCAGGCAGTTACTCTTTCACGATCGAGACAGCGAGGACATGAGCCTGCACAACATTCAGATAGCAGGGGATTGGACCTCATTTGAATCGATAAGATGCTACGCAAGATCAAATATAGTCAAAAAAAGAGCGGTGCTTAAGAAAAAAGGTTTTGCCGATCCACGGGGAACACGCGGGGAAGGCTGAAGGTAATGGAGCTTAGTGAAATCAAAAAGTTATTGGTCGGGAAGCGGGGATTTGAACCCCGGACCCCAGCGTCCCGAACGCTGTGCTCTACCAGGCTGAGCCACTTCCCGAAACCAGGATTATCTATAGAGAATAATCCTGCCAGAAGTCAAGGACCTTTGTGCTACTGTCTCTTTTTTTCATAGGTAATGAATCTCTCGCGCACTACCCTGTTATCCATCTGCGAGTTCATATCAAGGGGATATTGGCCCCTGCTCATCTTGAAGATGTCTTTTCCCAGCCTCCTCATCGGGATGGTGATCTCTATCTTTCCGTAGAGTTCGCTCTCGTCCCTTCCTGATTGGATGGCATCGTTTCTGCCGCCGAAACTCATGGAAAAGACCTCCATGGGCTTGATCTCCAAGGCAAGGCTGAAACCCTGCATGTCGGACCTGTCATTCCCGTTATAGTAATACAGTCCGGGCCAAAATGTGATAAAGCTCGCATTCGGGACCGGTATACCCAGGGTAAGATCCGCACCGGGCAATGCCTCCTCGCCGTGAGAATCGTCAGAGATCGGCAGGTAGATATTCAAATGACCCGAAAAATACGGATGCAACAGTTCAGCCCCTGCACCGACGCGCTTATGATTGTTGTCTGCGGTATAGTCAAAAAACACACTGTATCCCGCAACTGCCTGGCCAGACAAGACAGGGGACCTCCCTCCTATAACCAGGTTTGCACCCGCCTTTGAGTCCTTTACGGTCAGCGCAGGTTCTGTAAAGAGATAGATGGAATCTATCTGGCCGAAAGATATCATAGTATCGGCGATATACCCGGGCCTGGATTCGTCGGTAAACCTCATGCTGCCCCCGACCCATACCAGTTCGGGGCCTGCGGCATACGCTGTACTCGCAAAAAGAATCAACAATACCGTAAAGATCGGTCTTTTCATCGTATCAACTCCTCAAAATAAAATAATAGATATCTTGCCATGCTCAGTCACCCCACATTAGTTTGATAGCCGTGCATACGTCTTCCGGCCTTATCGTGGTCAAGGTTTCCTTGTGGAGCATCCTCATATAGTTGACCTGACTCGTGTCAAAAGGCCCTATGCTGACCCTGGGGCATATCCTGACATGGGGCACAAACACATCCTGATCCAACAAGAAATATATGGACATATTCAGGCTGTGCATATTCAGCGAATCAATATATGCCAGCACCTTCAATATCCCCCTTACCAGGGCTTCCAAAACACCTCCGCTTATATCGGACGGCCTCTTAACCTCATGCAGAACCCCGATAATATCAAAGACGCCCATCGGCGCAAAGGCGACTATCCACGACAATCCTCTGTCTGAAGTGATATACCTCTGAGCGAGCCTCTTCTCCTCGCGCACTATATCGTGCCAGAATCCGCTGTTATTCTTAAGTTCATACTGTATCAATGCCGGAATCATTTCAATATAATAGTTTGTAGGGGTTGCAGATGCGGTTATCTGAAGGTGAGGATGTACTATGGACCCCCCGGCAAGCGGCATATAATTCCAATTGATGGATTGATATACAACCCCAGGCTGCTTTATCACTATATCATCCAGGTATTCGATACAACATACAAGGGCATCAGACATGATCCCTGTCGTAAATTCCTTTAATGAAAGATGATGCTTATCACTGATAACCGTAACCGCACCGTTTTCATCATAAGGCAGTGCATTCGGCACACAAATGGCCTTACCCTTGGAATACCTCGCCTTAGATAGCAGATCGGGGTGAAATTTCGGGGTAACCTTGTCTATCACCTCCGGACAGAAAGGGCACATTTCTTTTGAGTCTTCTATAAGCGTGCCGAGATCACATGGCTTCATTTCCCTGATCGGAAAATCCAGGATGCGTGTTGAAGATCCGGTGAGGGGATCGTACCTCACCTCGGAGATCCTTTCAGTCTCCTCGAATCCCTGTTTCGGATCGAGAAAACGCGATTTTTTCTTCACCTTAACAAAATCCATTAAATATATTAATACAATATGATCTATAACTGGTCAAGGTGATATGCCTAGGGTCTGAAATGTCCCAACCATAAAAACATATATTTACTTATCACACCTGCTTGCTATTCTTGAGTTCTAACTGTATAATACCACATACTATAATTAGAGGTATTGCCTATGAGACACACTGACTGGAAGCGACGGTACTAAAGATATGGTTGACCCTAAACTCGCCAGAGAGACAATGATAAAGGAACAGCTCAAAGATCGTGAAATCACCGACCCCAGGGTCCTCAAGGCATTCCTCGATGTCCCCAGACACAAATTTGTTGAGGATTATCTAAAATACAAGGCGTACGAAGACTACCCCCTGTCCATCGGTTACGGGCAGACCATATCCCAACCGTACATGGTAGCCCTTATGACACAGGCGCTGCAGCCCGATCCTGACGATATGATACTGGAGATAGGTACGGGTTCGGGCTACCAGTCAGCGATACTGTCCAGATTATGCAGGACAGTACATACCATAGAGCGTATAAGCGCCCTCGCATCCCGATCACGCAAGATTCATGACGAACTCGAATACTTCAATATCCATATCCGCATCGGAGACGGCACAAAGGGGCTGTCTCAACACGCGCCCTACAACGGTATTATCGTGACTGCAGGTGCGCCGCATGTCCCCCAGGCACTCAAGGAACAGCTTGCTGAAGGAGGACGGCTTATCGTACCGGTCGGTGATGAAGTCATGCAGGACCTCAAACGATTTACAAAGACCGGCGGAGGCATCAAAGAAGAATCCCTGGGGGGGTGCAGGTTTGTCAAACTGATAGGCAAAAACGGGTGGTCGAGTTAGACTAAACGCTGCCGTCCCACCTGCTGAAATTTTCCAATATCCTCAATCCCGAACTTCCGCTCTTTTCCGGATGGAACTGCGTTGCCGCTATCGATCCCTTTGCTATTACGGAAGCAAACTCTATCCCATAGGTTGTGGATGCCACGATACTGTCCTTTTCTTCGGGCTCGGCATAGTATGAGTGAACAAAATAAAACTGCGCATCAGGATCAATGCCTTCAAGAATAGGGTGTCCACGCACGATATCAAGGTTGTTCCAGCCCATATGGGGGATCTTTTCCGGCATCGCAGCAAAACGCCTGACCCTGCCAGGGATAAACCCGAGACACCTAGCGTTATCCTCGTCGCTGGATTCAAGTATGATCTGTGTGCCCAGGCAGATGCCGAGAAACGGTGTGCCCCTTTGTATCACCTCCTGCATAACCTGATCCAGCCCCAACGACCTGATCGTTTCCATCGCCTTTCCGGCCGCACCTACCCCCGGAAATATTACCCTCTCGGCATCCAATATATCTTCACGCCTGTCTGTAATCCTGCATTCGATATTCAAATGTCGCAATGCCCTCTCGACAGACCTGAGGTTTCCTGCGCGGTAATCTATAATAGAGATCATGGTTATCAGTTTTAGGTGTTAGGCAAAAAACATTTATATTTCAACTTTACCGATACAGTACGGATAAAACCTAAAACATAACACCTAACACCATCTTTCTTACGTCGCTATCCAGGCACCGAAATAGGCGAGCACTATGCCTATGACAAGCCCTGCCGAACCTATCTGCACCCGCACCTCATTCTTTGCGAGCAGACCGAGGTATCTTTCTATACCACTGCCTTCAGCCCCTGAGGGGTTGAGCATCTGAATGATGAGCTTGACCGTATCGTTCAGCTTTTTCATGGTCTGATCCCTAACGATCAGTATCATACAACTAAGAAAGATGATCAGGTACGCATCCAGCATCAAAAAGGTGCCGAAAACAAACCCGGAAAGCCCCACCTTTGTCTGGATATTCTCGGTGGACACTTCCATATGTATAGGAACGGATAGTTCTGCATCGTCATGATCAAAATCGCCGGAACAACTAATCAAGGAAAAGGTTGCGGCACAGATAACTGCCAGCAGAAGATGATATATTTTTTGCACTAGAAGGGCCTCCCAATTACATTTGAAACGCAATATACTAGTATTGTATATTTCATGTCAACTATCTTTAAAGTCAATCCGGTATTGTTGCCGATATATGTTTTATCAATAATAAGATCCTGGGAGGTTTATCTGGTGGGCGAATTTGATGATCTCATCGGTGAATTTGTAACCGAATCGAGAGAGCACATTGCGGATATAGAAGACGACCTGATCAAAATCGAGGCCGATATGGAGAATATCGACCCGGAGGTGATAAACAGGGTCTTCCGTGCGGCACATTCAATAAAAGGCAGCGCAAAGTTCCTTGACCTTATAAACATTGGTGAACTTGCACACAAGATGGAGGATGTCCTCAACCTTATACGTTCGGGAAAGCTTCTACTCTCGAGCGATATCGCCAATCCTCTGCTCAAGGCGGCGGACATGCTCAAAATGATGTTCGAAGACGTAATGGCCAGCAACGATATGGATATCTCCGAGCATGTAGCCGCGCTTCAGAATATACTTGATGCGCCCCCTGGAGAGCAAAAGGCTGCTAAAAAAGTGAGAGAAGAACCGGTTGGGGCTCAAATCACGTTTGACATAGACGCCGCAGCCCTGGCAAAGAAAATAGAATCAGGACAGGCATTCATCTTAAAAAACCTGGACCAGAAAAAGGTCCATGATGATACGTTAATACGAGAACTGGAAAATCTCGGAGAGGTCCTCTCCATAAGAGATGAGGGCGATATAAAATCCCACATCCTTTTTGCAAGCATCATGGAAAAGGATATGCTGCCCATGGCAATAGGCATAGATAAGAGCTTCATCATAGAGATTAATCCCGACATGATCCCATCTATAACTGCAGCACCGGTCAAAAAACCGAAAACGGCCAAGGCACCGGCAAAGCAGGCCATCACTCAACAGACAAAAAAGACGCCCGAACCGGCCCGCAAAGGCAAACCTGCACGCGAAGAGGTTAAGATCTCATATGATGAGGAGCATGTGCCGGCCAAAAGAATAGTTCAGGTTGATGAAGAGGAGGAAACGTTAAACGAGGATAACACCTCGTTTATAACCTTTTCCCTGGAAAGAGAGACCTATGCGGTTCCGATACAATTGATAGAAGAGATCATAGGCCTGCAGGATATAAGCCTGCTGCCGAACGTCCCTGACTTTATCAAGGGGGTGATCAACCTGCGTGGAGAACTTGTCCCGATCATGGATCTGCGTCTCAAATTCGGCCTGGACCCCAAGGAATACAACCCCCTTACGGTCTTTCTGATCGTACGGGTCAACGAGAGGGTAATGGGCATGGTTGTCGACAATGTAGCCGATGTCCTGGTTATAGACCCGAACCGTGTACAACAGGCCCCGGCTTTTTCTGCAAAGATCTCGACGGATTTCATAGAAGGTGTTTACAAGGACACACAGGAACAGATGGTGATCCTGGTAGACCTGCCGTCTCTTATCAAACCCGACGAGTGGGCGGCCTAATCCGTATCTGTTTTCTTTGAAGTCAAAAGCAGGTGCAGCAAGAGCCCTGCCATGCCTATCGATATGTAGGTGTCCGCCATATTAAATGTCGGCCACCTGTATTTCCCGATATATATACTCAGAAAATCAACCACCTCATTGAACATAAGCCTGTCTGTCAGATTACCGAGGGCCCCTGCTATGATAAGGAACATGACGACCGTCAGGAGCCTGGACTCGTACTCCATGGTCCTGATTATATAGATCAGAGAGGCGCAGGCTACGATAGTGACAAGGCCGAAAAACAATGTCCTGTATCCTGCATCTATGTCCCGTAATATACCAAAGGCCGCCCCGGTATTGCGCATGTGGATGATATCGAAAAAACCAGGTATAACGGTCAACACCTGTCCGATGTCATATTGGGAGTATACGAGCCACTTGGTCCACTGGTCAAAAAAGTAGCAGGGGACAACGATCAGCAGTCCCCAGACAATGTATCTCTTCATGACAAATGGGCCGCGCACCTGGCACATATATCCGGGAAAGATGTGTCCTTGCCAATATCTTCACTGTAATGCCAGCATCTAGGACATTTCTGGCCCAAGCCCCTTGATACCTCTATCCTGAGATCATCGAAGGTATCGCTCTGTATGTAAGGCCCGTCACCTTTTATGACCTCTACACCCGAACAGATAAACACGTCATCCAGTTGATGCTCAACACCCTTCAAGAACTCAAATGACGATTCACCGGAGATCAATGTCACCTTTGAATCTAGTGGGTGACCGATAACCTTCTGACGTCTTGCCTGCTCCATCTCTTTGGATACCTCCTGGCGGAGATCGAGCACCCTTGACCACTTCTCTTCCAGTGCGTCATCCTTCAGGGAAAGGTCGACTTCGGGCATGGATGTAAGGTGCACGCTTTCCTCCTTGCCTTTAAAATCAGGTACGTGGTCCCATATCTCCTCTGCGGTAAAGACAAGCACCGGAGCGAGCAGCCTTGTCAGATCTACAAGGATCCTGAATATTGCGCTCTGTGCCGACCTCCTTTCGAGCGAATCCGCCTTGGAGACATAGAGCCTGTCCTTGAGGATATCCAGATAGAATGAACTCATATCGACCACGCAGAAGTTATGTACAAGTTGATATATGACATACGGCTCAAAATCCTCGTATGCTGCCCTGACCTTTTCTATGAGACCCTGGGCCTTATGTATGGCAAAACGGTCAAGCTCCATCATATCTTCATACCCGACCATATCGCTTTCAGGATCGAAGTCATACAGGTTGCCGAGCATAAACCTCGACGTATTCCTGATCCTCCTGTATGTCTCTACCATGCGTTTGATTATCTCGTTAGAAATCCTGATATCGCTCTTATAATCCTGTGCGCTTACCCATAGTCGCAGTATCTCGGCTCCGTATTTGGAGATGATCTCCTGGGGGGATATGGTATTGCCTACAGACTTTGACATCTTCTTGCCTTCGCCGTCCACCACAAACCCGTGCGTGAGCACTGTCTTGTATGGAGCGTTGCCCCTTGTGCCCACAGATGCCAGCAGGGTGCTCTGGAACCATCCCCTGTGCTGATCGGAGCCCTCAAGGTACATGTCTACCGGCACGCCCAGCCTGTCATTGGTCTCACAGACCGCTGCATAACTAACACCCGAGTCGAACCATACATCGACGATGTCCTCTTCCTTGTCAAAGCCCTTTCCCGAGCAACTCGGGCATACAGTACCTTCCGGCAGCAGCTGTTCGGAAGTCCTTATAAACCAGGCATCAGCGCCTTCTTTCTCAAAGATGTCGGCAACATGCTCTGCTATCTGCTCGGATGAGAGCAGTGCCCCGCAATCCTTGCAGTAAAATACCGGTATCGGTACTCCCCAGGCCCTCTGCCTGGAGATACACCAGTCCGGCCTGTTCTCGACCATATTATAAATCCTGTCCCTTCCCCAGGCAGGTATCCACCTGACCTTATTTATCACATCCAGGGCCTTTTTCCTTAGGTCTCCGTGCTCCATGGATATAAACCACTGGTTGGTCGATCTGAATATTATGGCGTTCTTACATCTCCAGCAATATGGATATGAATGCTCGAAATCATACTGTTTCAGCAAGGCCCCTGCCCTTGCAAGTGCGGCATTGACATCCTTGTTCGCATCAAATACGTACTTGCCTGCAAACTCCTCGACCTCGGCGGTAAACCTGCCCTGGTTGTCTACAGGTGCATACGCCTCCAGGTTATATGACTTGCCTATCTCATAGTCTTCCTCACCGTGGCCCGGTGCTATATGGACGCACCCGGATCCGGCCTCCAGTGTTACGAACGGGGCCAGTATCATGAGGGATTCCCTCTCATAAAGGGGATGCCCGGCCTTGAGGCCTTCCAGAACAGACCCCTTGAAGGTGGCCAGCGTCTTGTATTCGTCTACCCCTATCTGTTCCATTACCGTCTCCGCAAGGTCTGTCGCAACGATAAGGACCCCCTTGTCACCGGCCTTTACTGCCGAGTATTCCATGTCGGGATGAAGTGCTACGGCAAGGTTTGCGGGAATGGTCCATGGCGTGGTCGTCCAGATCACCACATAGGTATCGTCTTTTACATCAGCAAGTTCTGGCACCTTCTCAGAGATATCCGAGACCATCTTGAAGCGTACAAATATGGCAGGCGTTGTCTGATCGTGATACTCAACCTCTGCCTCTGCCAGGGCTGTCTCGCACGTTGCGCACCAGTAAACGGGCTTGCGCGCCTTATATAGAGAACCCTTACCGATAAACTTGCCCAGCTCCCGAACAATAGTGGCTTCATAAGAGTATTTCATAGTAATATACGGGTCTTCCCACAGGCCGAGAACACCTAAACGCCTGAACTCGGAACGCTGTATGTCAAGAAACTTCTGTGCATATTGTCTGCAGTTCTTGCGTATCTCTGTCTTGGTAAATGTCGAGTCCTTCTCGCCCATCTGCAATTCCACCTGATGTTCGATAGGCAGGCCGTGGCAGTCCCACCCCGGCAGATAAACCGTGTTTTTGCCCGTCATGAAGAGAGATTTCACGATAATATCCTTGAGGATCTTGTTAAGGGCCGTACCCAGATGTATGTGCCCGTTTGCATACGGCGGGCCGTCATGGAGTATATATTTATCCCAGTTGGCTGACTTCTTTAATATTTTACTGTAAATGCCTGCATCTTCCCATCGTTTTAGAACCTCGGGTTCTTTGCTCACGAGCTTTGCCTTCATAGAAAACTCTGTCTTTGGCAGACATAATGTATCCTTATAATCCATGATATCCTCCTTAAGAATTCACCGATAGCTATCTATCGCATGATACAAATGATTGTCAATGGCTCGAATTGACTAAATCATCCCGATTGTATATAAGCCAGGGCACAGGGTTATTCTGAACGGTTCTATTTATGGACATATAGGATAAGTATAATGTGGTCCCAATAACTATGAGGAGAACTGAAATATGATGAATTCTATTATGAGGCTTGTTGCACCATCGGCAAAAAAGATACTCTACCCTTTGCTGAGCGTTATCCTTTTCATCACAATGCCGGCATGGGGAGAGACACTAACCTTGAATGGTTACACCTTTAACGAAGACAGTGATGAATTACTCGACAATCCCTATTTCAGCCATTACGAAAGGATGGTCGACATCTTTTTCCCCGGATACGGATACGGCGAATTCGTTGATTATAAATGCACACGTCAATTTCACCAGAGATTCGCCTACCAGGGCATAGAATGCATCACAATCCGCGAACGGGGGGCCTTTCCTGCAACCCTGTCGGAATATACCGGCACATCAGTGATGGCTTTATTTACAGGGTATTACTATTACGCAAAGGATACCGACGATAATGTCCATCTCTTGATGATGAGCATTATACCGGATGACCACTCCATAGAAGGAACAAGTTGGTCCATAGACGATCTCGCCGAAGGTGCCACATCGGTAATATATCCGGCTGACCCGGTGGTGGACCAGGAGGTCCTGGGCGGTTATGTCTCAGAGGTAGCTGCGTGTGTTGGCAACATATCGAATTGCCTCGTTATAATTAATGACTGCCTGCCCTATAACACCGGCGTATACAGCGGGCCTTCAACACAATACCTCTCCCCTGACAGAGGTCTGATCGCGATTACCTATAATATAGACAGCGGGATCAACGGCTACTCGGCTGACGGCATACCGCCGGAACATGCCGAGGCTGAAGATAGCGGCTGGGATGAATGGGTGGATGAGCACTGGCACATGTGCTTTGTATCCTCGTCCGCGCACAAATGAACGCCGCGGCGTCAGCCGGCTGGATATCAAAAACAACCTTGACATTACAGGCAAATGGATATGAAATATATCCTGATACAGTTGAGCAAAAATACATTCAGGACAGGTGGACTATGATCGCATATCAAGTAACCGTACCCACGCAAAACACGCCGGGCAAGCTTGCAGAGGTGTCAAAGATCCTGGCAAGGGAAAGAATCAATATCCGCGCCATCACCATATCATCCATAGGTGAGCACGGTTTTTTCAATATCCTGGTCGATGATCCCAATCTTGCTAAAAAGGTCCTGACAAAAGAAGGCATTCAGGCCGATCTCGCCGAGGTAATCGCAGTCATCCTGGATGACAAGCCCGGCAGCATGAATAATCTTGTCCAGCTCCTTTCAGCCAACACCATCAACATAGAAAACGCCTACGGTTTTGTCCTGGAAAGCAATAAAACAGCGGTTTTCGTCATCCAGGTTTCCGATCTGGCCAAGGCCCAGAATCTGCTCAAGGAGCATAAGTTCAGGACCATGAGCGCCGAGGCACTCGCTACTATAGAGCCCTTTCACTACATGAAATACTGAGCCCATATTACCCCGTCATCCGCGGCAAGGGGGTCTTTTTAACCAAGAGACAACTTGCGCATTTTCTAAGGACAGGACTATCGTATAAGGCCGGGCAGCCACAGGGCTATCTGAGGGAATATAATGAGTATGAATGTAGTTATGAGCATGGCAATCAGCATGGGGATCACACCCTTGAAGATGACATTGAGCGGCACATCCCTTGCCACGCCGCTGACCACATAGACATTGACACCTACGGGTGGTGTTATAACACCGATCTGCGTTACGAGCACGATGATTACACCAAACCATATGGGATCATAACCGAACTTTATCACGACCGGAAAGAATATCGGTATGGTCAGCATGATAAGGGCAAGAGAATCTATGAAACAGCCGCCTATAAAATAGACAAGTACGATTATGCCCATAATAACCGGTGGCGGGAGCTGAAACGAAGAGATCCAGTTAGCGATATCATAGGGTATGCGTGATACGGCCAGAAAATGCCCGAAGATTGTAGCACCTGCAACAATGACCAGGATCATGCAACTCGTCCTTGTAGTTTCGAAGAGGGCTGAAACAAAACCTTCCCAGTTCAGATTTCGCTGGATCATGGCGATAACCAGGGTGGAAAATGCACCCACAGCACCTGCCTCCGTAGGTGTAAAGAACCCTGCAAAAAGCCCTCCCATTACCAGGATAAATATAACGATGGTTTCCGCTATCCCGCTCAGCGATGCTATCTTTTCCCTTAAGGAAGTTTTAGGCCCCCTAGGTCCCAGTTCAGGCCTAATAGTGCTCCAGATAAGAATTCCGGCCACAAACATTACCGTCAACAATATACCCGGAAGAATTCCGGCCATAAAAAGCTTGCCGATGGATTGTTCGGTAAGTATTCCGTATACGATAAAGATAACGCTCGGCGGTATAAGGATGCCCAGGCTTCCCCCGGCCGCTACCACACCGGTGGCCAGTTCGGGTTTATAGTTATAACGTTTCATCTCCGGCAGGGTGGCCGATGCCATGGTGGCTGCAGTGGCGTTGGTGGAACCGCATATGGCTGCAAAGGCTGCACAGGCTCCTATAGTAGCTATTGCCAGGCCTCCCGGCAGATTGCCTATAAACTTGTATGCCGAATCAAAAAGCCTGGAAGAGATCCCCGAATGAAATGCCAGCTGCCCCATAAAGACAAACAGCGGTATCACGGTTAGATTATACGACCCGAATACCGTAAATATATCCTTGGCCATAAGATTGAGAGAGGCATCAAACGAGACTATGGCTCCGAACCCGAAAAAACCGATCAAGGCCATGAGGAAACCTACAGGCATACGTGAAAAGATCAGGGCAAAAAGTGCTATAATCCCTATAACGCCGATGGTTGTAGGACTCATTCGATCTCCGCTCCTTTAAACTGCCTCAAGAATTCTATAAAGAGCACCACACAGAGCAGGGCGCAGCCCACAGTAATGCCGTACAGAAATGGATATGTGGGCATCTGAAGTGTAGAGGATACCTCCCCTGTTGCCCTCAGGCTGCCGGCGTATACCGCACTCTGCCAGGAAATCACGCCGAACAGGACAAAAGAGATCAGGGAATTTATGATATTGATGACCACCCTCGCGATCCATGGCAACCGCTGCACAAGAAATTCAACCGCGATATGACCTTTTTGTATGGATGTATAAGGAAGCGAAAAAGATATAACCACTGCCCCGGTAAATCCCACGAGCTCATAGGTGCCGAGGATCGGGCACCTGAACATACGCAAGACAACATCTGCCACGGTGATGAGCATCATAAAGACCACGGCTGCTGCTGCAATCCAGTTCATCTTTTCCGCGAGACGAGCAACAAAACGTTCCACACGCAAAAACGATATCATTAAATCCCTCATACCATGATCGCCGCATCTTTAACGGTGCCTGTCAATATATAACCGAACAAAGACGGTCCGGCCGTTTCATGCAAACCGGACCGTCTTGACTGACGATCGTTTTACTATATCTACTTCGAATTCTTTTCTACCAGCGACTTCAAAAAATCTACTGATTTCCGAGCATCTACACCCTTGGCCTTTGCTGCATCGATATACCCGTTTATAACGGTTTCCACAGATGCCTTCCACTTACCGGCCTCATCATCGGATAGGGTTATGATCTTATTGTCTAACTCTTCTGTAAAGGCCCTGCCCTCCTTGTCCGCATCGTCCCAGACCTTGCCCTGCGTGATTATCCATCGTCTGCTTACATCGGTAAAGATCTGCTTGATATCTGAAGGGAGGCCGTCCCATTTCTGCTTGTTCATGACCACGAACATGGATGTCGTATACCCTATGACATTACAGTCCGTGGTGTAGTCGACTACTTCGGCCTGTTTCCAGCCCTTGAGTGTTTCTATGGGTGCAAAGGTGCCTTCCACAACGCCCTTCTGGAGGGCCTCATACGTTCCACCCTGCGGCATAGCAACAGGAATACCGCCAAGCGCATCGACAACCTTTGCAGACAGACCTGTCGAACGTATCTTCATGCCCTTTAGATCCTCAAGTATCCTGACCGGCTTCTTTGTGTGCAACAGCCCAGGCCCATGCGCATGGATATAGAACAAATGGACATCGTCAAGCTCCTTGGGCTTCATCTGGGCATAATATTCATTGGCACATTTTGTTGCCGCCATACCGTTCGGATATCCCAACGGCAGATCAACGGCCTCCATGACCGGAAAACGGCCCCTTGTATAGGCAAAGCAGGACATACCGATATCGGATATACCCTTGACCACACCGTCATAACACTCCTTTGCATTGGTCAGTGTGCCGCCGGGGAATATGTTGATCTTTACCCTGCCGTTGCTCCTCTTCTCAATCTCTTCGGCCCATGAAACCCCGGCCTTGCACTGCGCGTGGCTTGGCGGGAAGAAAATGCTGTAAGAAAGCTCTATGGTCTGAGCTTCCTTTTCCTGTTTTGCGGGCTGTTTTTCCGGTTCAGTGCCCTCCTCGGCCTTCTTGGTGCAGGAAACACTCGGCAACATAACGAATAAAAACAGTAAAACACCGTATAACCACTTCTTCATAAATCATCCCCCTTCATAAACCATCTTTCGATCGATTTCTTATAAAACCCTGTAACGGATGTGAAATCCGCCCCTTGTCATATGACAATAGATTATTGCAATATGATCACGTTCAAAATCAAGCAAATTATTCATGCAGTCCCCGTGCTGTCACCTGTCTCGAATTCCACCCCGCATTTTTCACACTTAGGGCTCTGAGCCCATGTCAATGCCCCGCATTCCGAGCACACATAAATCTTACCTTTTTTTGTTCCGGAGACAGCGGTCTTGCAGTCTATGCCGCAGAGCCTCTTGAGCAGGACAATGATCTCGGAAAGTGCACTGAATATCATGTAAAACACCACGCTCAATACCAGGGATAAAGCCCCGCATGCGATCCAGAAAAACTCCGCCGTGATGATAACCAGAGCAATACAGACAAACACTGCCAGAATACCAACGACAAGAAAGATCCTGGCCATAACGGCCAGACCGGCCTCTTTGCCCACTGTATCCACAATGGTCTCTGTTACGATCCTGGCCATCCTACCTCTCCAGCGGGTCTGTCTGTCTTAACTTCTCCGCGATCCCGGTTCCGGTCGCAAGCCTTAGAGACGATAAACCTTCTCCCCGGGCAAAACATTGAATCCCGCCTTCTGCAATACAGAGATAGCACGGTCTGTATCATCGATCCGGAATATGATCACGGCATTCTCACCGCTCCTTTCCACAAAGGCGTACATGTATTCCACATTGATCCCTTCGGTGGTAAGCACATCGACTATGCTGTAGAGCCCCCCGGGGTTGTCCGGGACCTCGACCGCTATCACATGGGTCCGTCCCACGGTAAAACCATTGTCGTTGAGGACCTTTTTTGCAGTAGTTACATCATCGACTATAAGCCTCAGTATCCCGAAATCGGACGTATCTGCAAGAGAGAGCGCCCGAATATTGATGCCCGAATCACGCAGCGTCCTGGTTACGTTTGAAAGACCGCCCGGTTTATTCTCTAAAAAGATTGATATCTGTTCAACCTTCATCTCTATGGCCCCCTTTATATAAGTCTCTTGTCAAGGACACGCTGTGCCTTGCCTTCAAAACGCTCTAAGGTCTTCGACTCCACGAGTTTGACCTTTGCGGTTACCCCGATATAGTCCTTTATGTCCTTTGATATACTTTTTTCAAGGTTCTGAAGCTCTCTGATCTCATCGGAAAAGAGCTTCTCGCTCACCTCAACCTGCACCTGAAGGGTATCCAGTGACCCCTCCCGCTCAACAATGAGCTGGTAATGAGGCTCAAGGCCCTCGATGCTCATCAACACGCTCTCTATCTGTGACGGGAACACGTTTACGCCCCGGATTACGAGCATATCGTCGCTCCTGCCCGATACCCTTTCCATCCTGCTATAGGTCCTTCCGCATCTGCATGCCCCCGGTATGAGAGAAGAGATATCCCTTGTCCTGTAGCGTATAAGGGGAAAAGCCTCTTTTGATATCGTGGTCAGCACCACCTCACCCTTCTCGCCTCTGGGCAGGACCTCTCCGGTATTGGGATCGATGATCTCCACTATAAAGTGATCCTCGAATATGTGCAGGCCGTTGCGTCCTTCAACGCATTCCATGGCCACACCAGGCCCCATGACCTCGGACAGACCGTATATGTCGAGAGCGGTTATATCGAACTTTTCTTCGATCTGTCCCTTAAGCTTGTCACTCCATGGCTCTCCCCCGAGGATGCCTATCCTGAGCCTCAAGGACTTCATATCGATGCCCATCTGCTCACCGGCCTCTACCAGATACATCATGTATGACGGGGTACAGCATATGGCTGTAGGCGCAAAGTCCTGCAGGATAAGGATCTGCTTCTTGGTATTGCCGCCCGACATCGGAATAACGCTCGCGCCGAGTTTCTCGGCACCGTAATGTATGCCGAGACCGCCTGTAAACAGTCCGTATCCGAAAGCGTTATGAATGATATCGTTTTTCGTAAGCCCTGCAGCGGCAAAAGACCTTGCCACCAATTCGGCCCATGTATCCACGTCTCTTTTGGTATAGCCTATGACAGTGGGCTTGCCCGTCGTTCCCGATGATGCATGAAGCCTGACTATATTACTCATAGGGACGGTAAAAAGACCGAACGGATAATTATCCCGGAGGTCGCCCTTTGTTGTGAAAGGTATCCTCTTCAGATCGTCAAGGCTCCTTATATCGTCAGGGCCTATGCGGGCATTATCGAAGGTCTTGCGATAAAAACCCACGGTATGATACACCCGTTCAACAACCTGCTTAAGCCTCTTGAGCTGAAGGGCCTCCAGGGCCTCCCGGGGTAGTGTCTCAAACTCTTCATTATAGATCATAAAGAACCCTCCTACTTATTTAAATACTATATATTCGCGCAAAACTCTACATATTCGTACCAACCTGCACCTGCCTTCCCTTAAGGAAACCCTCAACATTTTTCTGCCTTATCTTTTCAGGAAGCATAGTGTTTATGCACTCTGTCCAGACCGTTTCATCAGTTTCCAGAAACCTCGACAGCACACCGAGAAGGACAATATTGACCCCCTTCGGGTTTCCCAGGTTCAAAGCCATATCCGTACCGTCGAGACTGATTATATTGTCTGAGATCTCCCTGATCATGGGGATGACATCTGGGTACTGTTCTTTTCCGGCCAGCACGGACGGCGGGGAAAGCCTGTATTGGTTGATGATTACATGGGCATCCCTTTTGAGATAGTTTATGTAACGTGCGGTCTCCAGCTCTTCAAACGAAAGAAGGATGTCGCACTGTCCCAGGGGGATCAGCGGGGAAGATACATGGTCTGAAAACCTTACATGGGACATTACACTGCCTCCCCTCTGCGCCATGCCGTGTATCTCCGATTTCTTGACGTCACACCCGCTGAGCATCATAACCTCAGAGAGCATGTCGGAGGCAAGGATTATCCCCTGCCCCCCCACTCCTGCCATCAGCACGTTCATTTAACACCTCCTATGGCACCGGCAGGGCATGCAGTGGCACATATGCCGCACCCCACGCACATATCATTGATATAGGCCTTATCGTCCCGCAGTTCCAATGCCGGACATCCCATACCGATACAAACCTTGCAGCCCGTGCATTTTTCATTGTCCACGACAAGAACCGTGCCCGGGACATTTCTGCTCTTTAAAAGAACACAAGGCGCCTTTGAAATGATGACCGAGGGTCCGTCATGATCCAGGGCATCTTTCACATGCTGTCTTGAGGCATTTATGTCATACGGATCAATAGTCCTTACCCAGCTTATGCCCAGAGCCTTTACCAGTTCCTCGATATCGAGATTGGTTGTATGATCCCCTGATATGGTTATGCCCGTCCCCGGATGGTCCTGAGCGCCAGTCATAGCGGTAGTCCGATTGTCCAGAATCACGACCAGCGCCACGCCCTTATTGTATGCGAGATTCACAAGACCTGTCATACCTGAATGATAAAAGGTCGAATCACCTATCACGGCGGCCACCTTTACCTTGCCCGGGCCGAATGCCTTTGCCATTCCGTGTGCGTGGTTTATGCCGGCGCCCATGCAGAGGCAGGTGTCTATGGCATCGAGCGGGGGAAGGAAACCGAGCGTATAACAGCCTATGTCGCCGGTGATAAAACACTTATTCCTCTTCAGAGACCAAAGCATTGCCCGGTGGGGGCAACCCGGACACATACTGGGAGGTCTGGCTGGAAGCATCGACGAAGGCTTATGGACTGTCTTATCCCTGGCGAAAGCGGCCATGACTATGTCCGGGGTAAGCTCTCCGCACATGGGCAATCTGTCCTTTCCGTGACATTTTATGCCGAGCGCCTTTATCTGTTCCTCGACAAACGGGTCCAGTTCCTCGACAACCCATAGTTCCTGAACCTTCGTGGCAAAATCCCGGATCATGTCTTCAGGCAGGGGATATGACATGCCCAGCTTGAGAAACGATGCGTCAGGGAAGGCCTCCCTTGCATACTGATAGGCAATACCGCAGGATATAATCCCTATGGATGTGTCTCTCATCTCTACGGTATTGAGGCTGCATGTATCGGAAAAGGCCTTCAGATCCATGATCCTCTTTTCGATAACCGGGTGACGCCTCCTGGCATTGGCAGGCAGCATGACCCATTCGGCCGGGTGCCTCTCTACGGATGCCTCGGCCCTCGGCTGGGGCTCATAAAGCTCCACGATGCCCAGAGAATGTGCTATCCTGGTCGTTGTCCTGAGCATCACCGGTGTCTCGAACTGTTCACTGATCTCAAATGCCCTCTTTGTATAATCCTTTGCCTCCTGAGAGGACGACGGCTCGAGCATGGGCATCTTTGCGAACCTGGCATAATGCCTGTTGTCCTGCTCGTTTTGTGAAGAGAAAAGCTCAGGGTCGTCAGCACTCACCAGCACAAGCCCGCCCCTTATTAGCGTATACGGAAGCGTCATGAGAGGGTCGGCGGCCACGTTCACGCCCACGTGTTTCATGATCGCAACAGACCTCACCCCTGCATAAGAAGCACCTGCAGCCACCTCAAGGGCCACCTTCTCGTTCGGGTTCCATTCTGAGTGGATGTCTTTATACTCTGCTGCCATGGTCTCCAGGATCTCTGTGCTTGGTGTGCCGGGATATGCCGATGCAAATGAAACCCCTGCCTCGAACGCACCCCTTGCAATGGCCTGGTTGCCGCTTAAGATCTTTTTCATCGGAACTCCTTTTATCTGAATATGAAAAAGGCCATGGCATGTGCCCATGGCCATTATTATCGTAATATGTCCCCGGCCTATGTGCAAACCCTAAAACCCAAATCGAAAACCCTTAACAGGCCAAGGTTTTCACTTTCCCGTCAAATATTTCAAGGCATTATTCTCTCCATATCTTTTTCATGTCAAGCCTTTTTTGTCTCGGAAAAAAGATCCGTCTTGACATGTGCTTTTGAGTTCTATAGCCTCCCCATTCCTATAGAAGGATGATACAGAGTTTATGAATAATATTGAAGCATGGATCGCCCTTGACCTTATTGCCCATATCGGGCCTAAGAGTGTGCGAAAGCTCATCAATATCTACAAAAGTCCGGAAAAGATCCTTGATACCCCTGTAGCTCGGATAAAGGAACTGGGCCTGCTGAACACGACCCAGCTGAACTCCCTTTCAAAGGGGCCTGACATGGTCCGCGTCTCGGATACCATCAAGTCTTTGAAACAGAATCAGGCACATGCCCTGGCCATCTCAGACACAAGATACCCTGCAATATTGAAAGAGATAGATGACCCGCCCTCGGTGCTCTATATAAAAGGCTCTCTGGACGATCTCCAGCCTGCCGTATCCATAGTGGGAACGCGATCTCCCTCGCACTACGGCAGAGAGATCGGGTATAAGATGGCTGCCGACCTGAGCATGAGAGGGGTCAACATAGTATCGGGTATGGCAAGGGGCATAGACAGGCATGCACATATCGGAGCGCTTGAGGGCCTGTCAAAGACGGTAGCCGTACTTGGATCAGGGATAGATGTGATCTACCCGCCGGAACATGCCGATCTTGCTGAAAATATAGCATCGAAGGGCGCCGTGATCACGGAGTTTGCCCCCGGGACAAAGCCCGACCCGACTCATTTCCCGAGGAGAAACAGGATCATCTCCGGTCTTTCCACAGGGGTTATCGTGATAGAGGCTTCGATAAAATCAGGCGCAATGATTACCGCAAGGCTTGCAGGTGAGCACGGCAGGCTCATCATGGCTGTTCCGGGTATGACAACAAACGCCAGGAGCCAGGGCCCGCACCACCTGATCCGCCAGGGTGCTGTTCTTGTACGGAATGCAGATGATGTCATGATGGAGATCGCACCCCAGGTAATAGGCATCTTAAAGGAAAACAACACAACAAAAACCGCGGAAAATAATAAAGACGACCTTATCAATCATATCTCGGGCGAAGCCCTGAGCATAGAAGAAATCGCCTGCATACTCGACACCGACATAGCAGAAGCAACCCGCAGGGTCAGCATGCTGGAGCTCAAGGGTGAGATAGTCCGTGTAGAGGGAAGCAGGTTCACTTCAAGGAGATGTAATGTCTAAATCACTTGTGATCGTTGAGTCACCCACAAAGGCCAGGACAATAAAGAGATACCTCGGCAAGGGCTTCAATGTTGAGGCGACCATGGGCCATATAAAGGACCTGCCCAAGAGCGTTCTCGGTGTGGAGATAGATAAAGGCTTTGAACCGGATTACAAGGTAAAACCGGAAAAGAGGGATGTGGTAAAGAAACTCAAGGCCCTTGCATCTTCGGCTGATCATATATACCTTGCATCAGACCCTGACAGGGAGGGAGAGGCCATTGCCTGGCACATTGCCGAAGAGATCAAAAAATCCAAGGCCGCGACATACAGGATAATCTTTCACGAAATAACAAAAAGGGCTATTGACGATGCCTTGCAGCACCCCAAGGAACTAAACAAGAGCCTTTATGAGGCACAGATGGCCAGAAGGTCCATGGACAGGATCGTTGGGTATACCATGAGCCCTCTTCTCTGGAAGAAGGTCAAACGCGGGCTCTCTGCAGGCAGGGTACAGTCCGTTGCAGTGCGTCTTATATGCATGCGCCAGGAAGAGATAGAGGCGTTTATCCCCAGGGAATACTGGACAATCGATGCAGGCCTGAAAACACCGGACGGAGAAGAGATAACCGCCAAGGTGGTAAAACCCAAGGAAATTCCCGACGAAGAATCGGCAAATAACATCGAGAAGACAATAGAGGATGCAAAGGATATCACGGTAAGCCGGATAAAGAAGCAGGTCCGCAACAAGCACCCTCTGCCGCCTTTCATAACATCGACCCTGCAGCAGGCCGCATCAGGGAGGCTGCGCTTCTCTGCAAAAAAGACCATGATGATCGCCCAGCAGCTCTACGAAGGACTGTCCATAGGCGCCGGCGAGATATCAGGCCTCATCACCTACATGCGTACCGACTCTCCCGTGGTTTCAAAGGATGCCATAACCCAGGCAAGGGATTTCATACCGAAGACATACGGCAAGGATTATCTCCCGGACAAGCCGAGGCAGTTCAAGGCGAAAAAGTCTGCACAGGAGGCGCACGAGGCCATCAGGCCTACCGGCATCGAAAACACGCCCGAGGCCCTCAAACCGCATCTGAACAAGGATCAGCACGCACTCTATGAACTGATCTGGAGGAGATTTATGGCCTCACAGATGAGCAGCGCGGTCTTTGACCAGACATCTATAGATATAAGCGCCTCTGATGTGGGCCTCAGGGTAACAGGCTCCATACTGAGGTTTGACGGCTTTTTGAGGCTTTACCTTGTCCAGGAGGAAAAAGACACTCTGCTTCCCAAGGATATAGCAGAGGGTGACATCCTGGCGCTTAACAAGATCGACAAGAAACAGCATTTTACCCAGCCGCCCCCGCGGTACACAGAGGCCACCCTTATCAAGGAACTCGAAGAACGCGGCATAGGAAGACCAAGCACCTACGCACCCATCATATCCACGATCCAGGACAGGGGATACGTCAATATGGTTTCAAGGGCCTTTGTCCCTACCGAACTGGGCAGGGATGTCAATGCCCTGCTGGTAAAGAATTATCCTAACATCCTCAACATAGGATTTACGGCCATGATGGAGGACACGCTCGACAAGGTCGAAGAAGGCAAGACCGATTACCTCAAGATCATGAAAGACTTCTACAAGACCTATAACACCGAACATGAGCAGGCCATTACCCAGATGACAAACCTGAGGGCAGAACACAGGCCTTCGGGTCTCAAGTGCGAGATCTGCGGAGAGGATCTTCTCATAAAACTCGGAAAAAACGGCCACTTCCTGGGCTGTTCAGGCTACCCTGAATGCAAGAACACCAGGGAGTTCACCAGGGATGAAAACGGCAGGATCATACTGGCAGAGATCAAGACACCTGAACCCACTGACGAGGTCTGCAGCAAATGCGGGGCCCAGATGATCGTCAAGAACGGCAAGTTCGGACAGTTTCTTGCCTGCAGCAAATACCCCGACTGCAAGAATACCGCGCCCATAAACAAGACCGAAGAAACAGACAAGATCTGCGACAAGTGCGGCAGCCCAATGGTTGTACGCCACGGACGTTACGGCCCTTTCCTGGCGTGCAGCGATTACCCTAAGTGCAAGAATATAAAGCCCTACCCCCTCGGTCTCAAGTGCCCGATACCTTCCTGCAAAGGCGAGATCCTTCAGCAGAGATCCAAGAGGGGCAAGATGTTTTATTCTTGTTCTGAAGAAGACTGCAAGTTTTTGAGCTGGACAAAACCGGTAAAAAAGAAATGTCCGAAATGCTCCTGCGAGTTCATGGTCAAAAAAGACAATCTTCTTGTCTGTCCGAACCCGGAATGTGATCACGAAGAAGACAATGAATAGGGTCAGCGTGATCGGAGGCGGTCTCGCAGGGGTAGAGGCGGCCTATCACCTCGCAGATATCGGCATCTCGGTGGACCTATACGAGATGAGGCCGGCCATTATGACAGAAGCGCACAAGAGCGCACATCTTGCCGAGATCGTATGCAGCAATTCATTCAAGGGGACAGACCCGTCGACCGCCCACGGCATGCTCAAAAAGGAGATGCGGGCACTGGGTTCTATAATTCTCGAGATAGCGGACAAGACCAGGGTTCCTGCAGGTAAGGCCCTGGCGGTCGACCGCGAGTCTTTTGCGAGATCCGTGACGGATACTATCGAATCCCACAAAAACATCACGCTGCACCGAAAAGAGATAAGTATCATAGATACTGAGACACCTACGGTCATCGCTACAGGGCCTCTCACATCGCAAGGCCTTGCAGAACAACTGACAAAGATAACAGGCAGCAATACGATGTTCTTTTATGACGCCATCTCACCGATAATAGATGCAGACACCATAGATATGGACAGGGCCTTCTTCGGGTCCAGGTGGGAGCCTGAAAACACGGATTACCTCAATTGCCCCATGGATGAAGCCCTCTATGAGGCATTTATAAACGAGCTGCTCGATTCCGACAGGGTCAATGCCCGTGATTTCGAAGACGCACGCTTCTTTGATGCGTGCCTGCCAGTCGAGGTTATTGCCTCCCGCGGCAGGGATTCGCTGCGCTTCGGACCCATGAGGCCTGTCGGATTCAAAGACCCGGCAACCTATAAAAGGCCCTGCGCTGTAGTACAGCTCCGCAGGGAAAACCTCAAAGGGGATGCCTACAACATCGTGGGATTTCAGACAAGGCTAACCTATCCGGAACAGAAGAGGATCTTCGGCATGATCCCTGCTCTAAAGAACGCAGAATTCCTCCGCTATGGGAGCATACACAGAAACACCTTTTTCGATTCCCCGAGGATCCTGAACAAGGACCTGACAGTCAAAGGGCAGAACAACCTGTTCCTTGCCGGCCAGATAACCGGTGTAGAGGGATACATGGAGTCTGCGGCAGCAGGCATCATGGCGGCACTGTCTATGAAGGCACGCTTTTCCGGCCAGACCCTTTCACCCCCGGGAACCGATACGGCAATAGGCGCGCTTATCCACCATATCACAGACCCGGAAATAAAAGACTTCCAACCTATGAACATCAACTTCGGTATAATGGATAGCCCTGATGTGCACAAAAGGATCAGAAAGCAGGCCCGCCTGGAAAGGGAAGCGTCTTCCTTTTCAGCCTGGTTGGATTCGCTGTCGGGCCCTGCATAAAATGAAAAAAATGTTACCCCCTGATCTTTCTTATCAAGCATCATAATACAGGAAGAAACATCCTGATTATGATGTCATTACAAATAATATATATGGATTGAGGGCAGGCTAACGCCTGCCCTGATCATTAGTTGGCTTTCGTAACGTTCGAAGCCTGTGGCCCTTTGGGGCCGTTTGTCACCTCAAACTGAACCTTTTCTCCCTCTGCAAGCGATTTGAATCCTTCACCCTGTATAGCAGAATAATGAACAAATACGTCGCTCCCCCCGTCTTCTGTAATGAAACCGAATCCCTTCTTTTCGTTGAACCATTTTACTGTTCCAGTAGCCATATTAAAAACCTCCGTTTTCAAGATACCATAACTGGCAAAGTTACGGCATCCCTGTTGATAATTTCTGAAAAAACGGGATTACCAGAAACCTTTGGGAAACTTACAGAGGGTTTACCGAGGTTTGACTTGATAATTTCGCATTTCAGATGCTTATATAATAATTCCAAGAATAGGGTCTGTCAAGAAATAAGAGATAAAAAATCATGTCCTTCCAAATACATTCATTTATAAAACTATAACATTATACTTATTCTTATTAGAACTATCTCACGCGGCATGGCAGCTCAAATATTCCTTGAAGCCTGTTGTTTAACTTGGTAAGGATTTTTGTATAAAAGGATTTTCAATCGCCTTAATACATATATCATAGGGTAAGGGATATGAACGCAATCAATGGGCTCCAACCGAAAACGCTCTGGAAGATCTTCTCGAGGATCTCCGCCATACCCAGGGAATCAAAGAATGAAAAGGCTGTACGCGATTTTATTATAGATATGGCTGTATGTTCAGGGCTAACCTATGATACCGACACCGCCGGCAACGTGCTTATCCGCAAAGGCGGTTCTTTAGACAAAGGCACCATTATCCTCCAGTCCCACATGGACATGGTATGCGAGAAAGACGAAAATACGATCCATGACTTCACGAAAGACCCCATAAGGCTCATCAGGGAAGACGGATATATAACGGCTGCAGGAACTACCCTCGGCGCAGACAACGGTATAGGCATGGCTGCAATGCTTACCGTCATGGAGGATAAGACTCTGACCCACCCTGATCTTGAACTCCTTTTCACCGTGGATGAGGAAACAGGCCTTAACGGTGCATGCGGGCTTGAGCAGGGGTTCCTCTCCGGCATGACCCTGATAAACCTGGACTCGGAAGAGGAAGGCACATTTTATATCGGCTGCGCAGGAGGCCGTGACACCGAACTTTCCAAGGATCTTTCCTATACCCGCCCACCTCAACAGTCCGTAGCTGTATCAATAAAGATCACAGGGCTCAAGGGCGGCCATTCAGGCGCGGACATCCATAAGGGCCTAGCCAATGCCATAAAACTCATGGCGCGATTTCTGAAAAAGACCATAGAATCGATACCATACGGTATAGAATACATCCGGGGCGGATCACGCCACAATGTCATACCAAGGGAATCCGAGGCCTTGATCCATATCTCTCCAGAGGACATCAATGCCTTCAGACACGCAGCAAATGAGTGGAATGATATATTTGCCCGGGAATTCGAGGGCATAGACAACTCGCTCAGCATAATCGTCATGGAAGCCACCGAATCAGGGATGGGCCTAATACTCAGTCACAAGGATGCCATAGATGTCCTGGACATACTCATCGCAGTTCCGCACGGCCACCAGCGCACAGACCAGGAAAGATTTCAGACAGTGATCACATCCACAAACCTTGCAACCTGCTCCATGGAAGACAAGGAGCTCATGATCACTACGAGCCAGAGAAGCATAATGGATAGCGGCATCGATGACATCTCATCTCAGGTTCAGGCAGTGGGCGAACTCTCAGGATGCAATGTAATCCACAATCACGACTACCCCGCCTGGAAGCCCAACCCGGATTCCGCAATCCTGGCAATGGCAAAAGATGCCTATTACAGCCTGCATGGACAATATCCTCAAATCAAGGTAATCCATGCTGGACTAGAGTGCGGGGTCATAGGCAACCGGATCCCCGGGATCGATATGATCTCTTTAGGCCCGACCATCGAGCATGCCCATTCACCTTCCGAGAGAGTCGATATAGCATCGGTTGAAAAGATGTGGGTCTTTCTCATACACCTGTTGAAATATCCCGGAATAGATTGAGATTGGGGTTGTATATTATTGACACGCTATAAACCATTTGTTAAAAGTGCGACGGATTTATAAATATAAGCTTAGGGAGGACGATGGCTTTGAAGATATTGGTTAGCGATAAATTATCAGAAAAAGGTGTTGAAATACTCAGGAAGGGCGGCCTTGAAGTCGATGTAAAAACCGGGCTTAAGCCTGAAGAATTGAAAGAGATTATAGGTTCATACGACGGCCTTGTCGTGAGGTCGGCAACCAAGGCCACCGCTGAGATCATTTCCGCCGGTAAGTCATTGAAGGTCATCGGTCGGGCCGGTGCAGGCGTGGACAATATAGATATCCCTGCTGCTAGCAAACAGGGTATTGTCGTCATGAATACGCCCGGAGGCAATACGGTTACAACCGGAGAACACGCAATAGCAATGATGATGGCGCTAACCAGGAATATACCTCAGGCAACCATGACCATGAAGCAGGGCAAATGGGAAAAGAAGGCCCTTCAAGGCCGCGAGGTCTTCAATAAGACCATCGGTGTTGTCGGCCTCGGCAGGGTAGGATCGATCGTTGCCTCTCGTGCTAAGGGCCTGAAGATGAACGTTATCATCTATGATCCGTTTATCACCCAGGAAATAGCTGAAAAACAGGGTTATGAGCTTGCAAGCCTGGACGACCTGTATGCGCGTTCCGACTACATCACGGTTCACGTGCCAAAGTCAAAGGAGACCCTGGGACTTATCAATAAGGATGCCTTTGCCAAGATGAAGGACGGGGTCATGATAATCAACTGCGCACGCGGCGGTATCGTCATCGAAAAGGATCTTATTGATGCCCTCGATTCAGGCAGGGTCGCAGGTGCTGCAGTCGACGTGTTTGATAAGGAGCCACCGGAAGACTGGTCTTTGGCCCAACACCCCAAGGTCATCTGCACCCCTCATCTCGGTGCATCCACGTTCGAGGCACAGGAAAACGTGGCCCTGGCCGTTGCAGAACAGATCGTCGACTACCTTCAGAAAGGTGTTATCAGGAATGCGGTCAACGCACCTTCTGTAGCGCCGGAACTTATGCCTACCATGAAACCCTACATAGATCTTTCTGAAAAGATGGGAACGTTCTTCGGCCAGATTATCGGTCAGGTCAGACCCGACAGGATTAAAAAGATCAGCATAAACTATACAGGAGAAGCGGCAAACCTCAATACAGAGCCTGTCACGATAGCAGGACTGAAGGGGTTTTTGTCTTCCATAATCGACGATGTCAATTATGTGAATGCCCCTGTTATGATAAAGGAGCGTGGCATCGATCTGGTCGAATCTCACTCCTCGAAAGATGAGATATTCTCAAACAAGATCGAGATGAGCGTAGAATTCGACTCCGGTACCCGTTTTCTTGCAGGGTCTGTTTTCAAACCGGATGATTTGAGAATCGTCAATATAGACAACTATTCCATCGAGGTAATCCCCGAGGGATGCATGCTGGTTATCTACAACAAGGATATGCCGGGAACCGTGGGCGGTGTAGGTGCTGTTCTCGGCGAGGCGAAAGTCAACATAGCAAGGCTTTTCCTTGGAAGGGACAAACAGCAGGGCACCGCTATAATAATAATAAACCTGGACACCGAGGTAGGACAGGACGTTATCGATGCGATCGCGAAGGTACCTAATGCGATTTCTGTACAGCAGGTGACCATCTAATATTTTTTACTTAATAGCAGCAAGGAGATCTAGACATGGCAAATGTAATAATTGTAGGGACCCAGTGGGGGGATGAAGGTAAGGGTAAGATCGTTGATCTCCTCACTGAAAAATCCGAACTTGTCATACGCTTTCAAGGCGGAAACAACGCAGGACACACCTTGGTCGTGGGTGATAAAAAGATAATTCTTCATTTGATTCCGTCCGGCATCCTGCACAAAAACAAGAAGTGCATCATTGCATCCGGGGTAGTTGTCGACCCGGAGATCCTCCTTGAAGAGATAAAAGCCTTAAAAGAAAAAGGTTACGAGGTGTCTACCGACACCGTTGCAATAAGCGATCGCGCGCATGTTATCATGCCGTACCATAAGATGATAGACCATGCCAGAGACACAACACAACGTATAGGTACGACCGGCAGGGGGATCGGACCTGCATACGAAGACAAGGTGCTAAGGACCGGCATCAGGATGATACATCTTGTCAATGAAGATCTCCTCAGAAAGAGACTAAATGCGATAATAGACGAAAAACAGAAATATATGACCGAAATCCTGAAGATCAAGGGTATAGACAAAGAAAATATTTTTGAGAGCTACCGGGATTTAGGCTCCAAACTCAAACCGTTTGTTACAGACACATCGATAATTATCGACAATGCATCCAAACAAAACAAAAATATCCTGTTCGAGGGGGCTCAGGGCACCAACCTTGACCTGGATTACGGCACATACCCATACGTCACATCCTCAAACACCATATCCGGGCAGGCATGTGTAGGAGCAGGCATCGGCCCTACCCAGATCGACACAGTGCTCGGCATATGCAAGGCATACACCACCAGGGTGGGAGAAGGTCCGTTCCCGACCGAGCTTAAAGACGACACAGGTGAAAGACTCAGGGCTTTCGGCGGTGAATACGGCGCCACTACCGGCAGACCGAGACGTTGCGGATGGCTTGACCTGATAGGATTGCGTCACTCGGTCCGCCTGTCATCAATATCATATCTGGCCATTACAAAGATGGATGTGCTCTCGGGCCTGGAAACCATAAAGGTGGCCACTTCATATAAATCAGGCGATAAAATCATCAAAGACATGCCGGCAGATCTCAGCATGTTGCCTGATCTTGAACCGATCTATGACGAGCTTCCGGGATGGGAAGAAAACATATCCTCTATAAAAAACTATGAGGATCTGCCTGAGAACTGTAAGGCATATATCTCTTATCTGGAGGAAAAGATCGGCGTAAAGGCTGCTATAGTTTCTGTAGGACCGAAGCGGGAACAGACAATTACAATAAAAGACATCTTCTAAGGCCCGAACCGGGCCTTTACCTTACCCTCAGGTAAACGAAGAGCGAGAGGGAGCTGAACACGAAGCGCAGTTGGACTTGCCCGTGACAGGAGCAGAGATCTTCTTTTTCACATCATTGCCCCCACATTTGGGGCATTCAGGTGCGTCCTTTTGCGCAAGCGGAACAAGTTTTTCGAATTCGTTCCCACATGCCTTACATACATATTCATAGATGGGCATAACCACCTCCTTGTCTTAAAAACCCTATTAGTGATTCATATATTGATTGTCAACCCCCTTCCCTGTTTAAAAAAATACTTTCCTAACTCTTTTTAAATATTATTCATCTTCAACATGTAGCACAGTACAAAGCCGACTAGTCCGGTCCGGCAGTCCGGGTGCAACCCGGTATCACATACCCTCATATTACAGCGTTTACCCCATTGATATTGTATCGTTATATGTGTATAAGAAACTGACAAATAAAATATTGTTCGGATACAGCAGTAAACGGATAGGGGCAAGAATCGATATATGTGAAATATATTGCTCTTTTTAGGTAAATATTTTGCATTATTTCACCTTGCCCATGTTGTCGGGCAAATAAAACAGCCAGCAATATATTGATATTAAAGTAGATTAATTTATTATTTTTATTGCATGGTTTTTGCTTGATATTGATCCATATTCAGGTCGTATATTTTAGACCGATGATATCGGGATTGAACAGGACAAAAGATATGCTTTATAATATAGAACTTTTGAGGTTGCAGGGTATGAAAAGGACATGGGCGTGAACAAACGCATATCGATATTGGCATTCATATACATGGTTTTGTTCACGATCATGTCTGCCCTGATTTCGTGCGGATCTTCTTCGGGGACAGACTCAGACGGTCAGGGTGTTGGATCTATTGTCTTTTCCATACAGATTCCAGGGACAACCGGTGACCCGTTTTCTCAATACAAGGCTTCCAGTCTGGACTGCGAGGCGCTCGGCATCACGAGTGTAGAGGCAGAGGTCTCTGATGAATACGGCAACCTGATCGCTCACGGCGGCCCGTGGGATTGCAACATCGGAGAAGGAATCATCTATGGCGTAAAGGCCGGCCATAACAGGACAGTCCTTGTATTTTTAAGGGATACAGACCTTTGTGTAAAATATCAGGGCGATTCACCTGAAATTGTTGTAATAGCAGGCCAGACGACCGATGCAGGGACCATCGAGCTTGCTCAGCCGGAGGAGATCGAGAACAATCCTCCTGTCGCCATGGCTGATTCCATGCACGTTGTGTTCTCAGGCATGGTATCGGTCCTCGACTCCGGCCAGGAAAGCCTCTTATACAACGATACCGACCCGGACAACGACAGCCTTACGGTTAATACAACACCTCTGGTTTACCCGGAACACGGAAAACTTTCATTGAATACCGACGGCACATTCACCTATGTCCATGATGGGAGTACGGCACAGATCGACACATTCACCTACGAGGTATCCGATACATATGGAGCCACGGCAACCGCTGCAGTCACGATAGACATCACATCATCGCAGGATACCAATACCCCGCCTGCCCTTACAAACGCAGCGGTAAGCCCGGAAACAGGCAAAACCTCAACCATATTCACCTTTTCCGTACTTTACACCGACGCGCAAATGGATGCACCGGAAGCAAAACTCGTTTTCATAGGAGACGTTTCTCATGAAATGACCCTTTCAACCGGTGAGGCCTATAACGGTACCTATGTTTACTCTACCACACTGCCAGGCGGAACCCGGCCGTTTTATTTTCTGTTCGATGACGGCAAAAACGGTCCAACAATATTCCCCCCTTCAGGGCAGCCACCCATTGCAGGCCCGGTCGTTACAGGCCCAGCCAATCACATCCCTGCAGCTGCTAACGACAGCATGACCGTGGCGATGGGCGGCACGGTCACTGTCCTTGATTCAGGTATCGGCAGCCTGCTCGCTAATGATTCAGACCCGGACGGCGATGACCTGAGCGTGAGCCCTGCACCGCTTAGCGGACCTGATCACGGCATACTGATACTCAATACAGACGGAACGTTCAGTTATACTCACGACGGCAGTACTACCGATCAGGACAGCTTCGTATATGAGATTTCCGACAGCCACGGCAACACTGCAAACGGATCTGTTGCGATAACCATCACATCTTTGCCACCCAATACCTCGCCAGTGCTCTCTGACGGCACGGTCGGCCCGGGAACAGGCGATGAATCCACCATGTTTTCCTTCTCTGTTGTCTACTACGATGCGGACGGCGACGCACCTGCTTCAAGGATTGTATTCATCGATAGCAATCCTCATTTAATGGCACTCTCTACAGGTGATCCCCATAACGGCACATATACTTTTGAGACAACCCTTGCCGAGGGCACGCACTCGTTCTCGTTCTCTTTCGAAGACATTAACGGCAGCCCTGACGTACTGCCCGACACAGGCGCATTCACAGGCCCTGTCGTAACAGGCCCGGCAAACCAGGACCCTGTGGCTGCAGATGACAGCATTACCGTGGCGATGGGCGGCACGGCCACTGTCCTTGATTCAGGCATCGGCAGCCTGCTTGCAAATGATTCAGACCCGGACGGCGACAGCCTGAGCGTGAACCCTGCACCGCTTAGCGGACCTGATCATGGCATACTGATACTCAATACAGATGGCACCTTCAGTTATACTCATGACGGCAGTACTACCGATCAGGACAGCTTTATCTATGAGATATCCGACACACACGGCAACACTGCTGACGCATCTGTCACGATAACCATCACATCTTTGCCGCCCAATACCGCGCCCATGCTCTCTATCGGCACGGCAAGCCCGGAAACCGGCGATGAGTCCACCCTGTTTACCTTCTCTGTTGTATATTACGATGCAGACGGCGACGAACCTGCTTCAAGGATTGTATTCATCGATAGCAATCCCAATGAGATGACACTATCTGACGGTGAAACCCATAACGGCACCTATACCTTTGAGACAGAACTTGCCGAGGGTACCCACTCGTTCTCGTTCTCTTTCGAAGACATTAACGGTGGCTCTGACGTGCTGCCCGACACCGGAACATTTACAGGCCCTGTTGTAACAGGACCGGTCAACCAGGACCCTGTAGCCCTAGACGACATCATGACCGTGAATAGCAGCGGGGCAGTCTCTGTACTTAATTCAGGTTACGACAGCCTGCTCGCTAATGATACAGACCCGGACGGCGACGACCTGAGCATTGATCTCGCCTCGGTAGAAGGCCCGGTCCACGGAACGCTTGTGCTTAATCCCGATGGTACGTTTATCTATACACACGACGGCAGTGCTTCTGATGAAGACGGCTTTGCATACACTATCGAAGACGGCAATGGGGGCAGTTCTACAGGACATGTAACAATTCTCATTGTACAGCCGAGCGAACACGACCCTGTGTTAAAAACCCCCGACATCTATCCGGTTAATGGTAACACATCGGAAGTGTTCACCTATTCGGTTCATTACTTTGATGCCGACTCTGATGCGCCGCAGCTCAAATACGTGTATATCGACGGCATACCCTTTTCCATGACCCTTATAGACGGCAATGATTTTGACGGGGATTATGTGTATCAGACAACGCTTGATACGGGAGATCATGAATATTCATTCTTCTTTACAGACGGGCATGGTGGTATTGCAGTACTGCCTGTCTCCGGGAACTATTCCGGTCCTGTTGTCACCGACATCACTGGTGATTTATATGTCGCACCTTTCCCCATAGGTGATGATGCCAATAACGGATCAACACTTGAGCCCTTTGCGACCATCGCCCATGCCATAGACATCGCAGGCGGAACACCCGACGCTCCGATAACCATAAACATTGCAGCGGGCTTGTATTATGAAAATATTGACCTGGATGCCTGGGAAAGATTGAAAGGCGGATGGAACACAGACTTCAGTGAAAGGTGGGATTTCTCAACAAATGGTGTTCATGCAGCGGATGGATATAAAACCATCATCGATGGCGATAAGGTTGCCCGGTGCATTACCATAGAATCCGTTGAGGGTGCGGAGATAGACGGCCTGACTATCCGTAACGGCACTGCCCCCATCGTCACGGGAAGGGGCGGCGGCATCTATATGAGTCTGTGCTCACCTGCAATCACCTATTGCAGGATCATCAGCAACAATACATCCAGCCAGGACAGCTCGGGCGGAGCCGGTATATATTGCGAATACGGCTCGCCTGTCATATCGAAATGCATTATCTCGGAAAACTCAGTATCCGGTAAGCGCGACAGATGCTGCGGGTGTATCAGCAACAGTTATGGCGGTGGCATGTCCAACTATAATGCCTCTCCTGTGATTACAGATACCATCTTCAGTAACAATTCAATCGTAAGTGCTGCAGTCTCTGGCGGGGCCATATATAATCTCTACAGCAGTCCTACGATCGACAGATGTGTGTTCCAGGAAAACAGTGCGGATGGCAGCCGTTCGTATGGCGGGGCCATATATAACGAAAACGGCTCACCCGTGATTACAAACTGCCTGTTCGTCGGCAATTCAGCGACAGGGTCCGACTACAGCAAGGGCGGGGCCATATGCAATTCTTCAGGCGAGCCAATAATCACCAACTGTACCTTTACCCTAAACAGCGCTACTTATAAGGCAGGGGGGCTCTACAACGCATCATGCACCGTCCCTGTGATCACGAACTGCATCTTCTGGGACAACGATGCGCTTCATTCTAAAGAGATCTACAATCCATCGTCATGCACGGTAACCTATTGCAATATCGACCAGTGCCCCTATGACAACGACCCGGACAACTTCAATATCAGGCTTGACCCAATGTTTTCAAACCCTGCCGATGGCGACTTCCATCTGCAGAGCTTATCCCCATGCATCGATACCGGTTCGAATGACGCCCCGATGCTCCCTGGTGTCGACATTGAGGGCGCGCCAAGGATCATCAACAACACAGTGGACATGGGTGCCTTCGAATGGTTCTGACCCGGATAAAGGCTATCTTTCATACCCGCAATATTTTTTGCATGACTTCCTAAGGACAAGTGTGATATCTTCTTTGCATATAACATTATGTATTCCTTGACTTTTTAAATTGACAAAACGGCCTGTACACGCTGATCGCAAACGGCCTTGAAGGGAGTCATTATGGACACCTACAGTGAACTTTGTAATATCATAGGAGAAAAATTCGTTTCCAGGGAACCGGAAGAGCTCTTTATCTATTCGCGCGATTCCGGCGCACAGGCCCCCAGGCAGGTCGATTATGCGGTAATGCCCGGCAGCGCTGAAGAGGTAAGCAGGGTAGTTATCCTGGCCGGACAAAAAGGTATGCCGGTCACACCTCTCGGCGGTGGTTTCACCCTTTCTGCCCTGGCCGTACCGCAAGCCGGCGGCATTGTCATGGACATGAAGCGGATGGACAATATCATAGAGGTGGACCCTGTAAACCGCTATGTACTGCTTGAGGCCGGGGTATCCCAGGCAGCGCTCAGGGCATACCTAAAGAGGCATCACCCCGATCTTCAGCATTCAACGCCCGAGGCCCCCCCGACTGTTACGGTAACGGCTAATGCCCTGATCCAGGGTCATGGCCACATCTCACCGCGCTACGGGATCAATTCGGATATGATAAACGGCATGGAGGTGGTGCTCCCTACCGGAGAGATATGCAAGATCGGTTCGGGTTCGCTCGGCAATACCTGGTTTACCAGGGGCCCGCTTCCGGACCTGCCTGGTCTCTTCATAGGATGGTACGGCACCACCGGCATCGTTACGAGACTAGCCCTGCGTCTTTATCCCAAACCACAATACAGGGAGGTCATGGTCTTTTCCTCAGACGACATCGATGCCATACCCGAGGCCATCCTCGAGATTACAGATCTAGACCTGTTGGAAGACTTCTTTCTCATAACCCAGGAAAAACCCGACTGGATGAACCATGTCTTCTTTGTCCTTATCCTCTCTGCAAGGTTCGCAGAAGAGCTCGATTTCAAGAAAAGGCTCTACCGAAGGATTATGACACAGTTCAAAGACGGCAATACCATGACAGAGGTCGAGGATCTGCATCCTTCCCTGAAAAAAAGGTTCCTTGATGTCCCTCCTCAGGCCGCCCTTGCGGCGGACTTCAGGAAGGGCGGAGGATTTGAGTATACAGGCGCCATCCTTCCCATCGACAAGATCCCCCAGGCATGGCGAGGGGGTATAGAGATCTCGCACAGGTACGGCATGGTCTGCTCATATGTCCACCAGGTCCTGGGCCCTCACAGCATCATGTTCGGCTTCAACTATTCGTTCAACCGTGCAGACGATCGGGATATCGGGAATACCCTCAAGGCCCTTGATGAATCCAACAGATTGACGCTCGACTTAGGCGGCATGATCTGGAAAGGCGAGTTTTCTGCGCAGCAACTCACCATGCAGATGATGGACCCGAATACGGCACATCTCATAGGCAGGGTAAAGGCATTCCTCGACCCCAAGGGCATTATGAATCCGGGCAACTGGGAGGTCAACCATGATTAAAGATTATGAAGATATCATCCACCGGTGCTTTCGCTGCGGATACTGCAAGCTCACGGATGAATATATGGCATTCAACTGTCCGCCTTATCAGGCGTTCAGGTTCGAGAGTTTTTCCCCGGGCGGACGCATGTGGCTGATCAGGGCCTTTATGAAGGGCGAGATCGCCAATACCAACAGGTACAGGGAGATCCTTTATTCCTGCACCATGTGTGCAAACTGCACCGAGCACTGCATATTCCCGTTCAAGGACGACCTTACAAACATCTTTATAGAAGCAAGGGGCGAACTGGTCGAAAGCGGGGTCATACCTCCGGGCGTGCGTGATGTCCTGAAAAACATACAGCTGAGCGGCAATCCCTACAAGCTGCCAGCCTCACAGCGTGCTGACTGGGCAGAAGGCTTGCAGGCACCTGAATACACCGGCCAGGAATACCTCCTTTATGTCGGGTGTGTGGGGTCCTATGACGAACAGGGCAAAAAATCCGCATCCGCTATAGCAAAGGTACTTGCCCATGCCGGGGTCTCTTTCGGCATCCTGGGCGCGGATGAGATCTGCGAGGGAAACGAGGTGCGCTTTCTCGGGGACAAGGGCCTCTTTGAGTATCTGGCAATGCAGAATATAGAGCAGTTCAAAAGATCAGGCATCAAAAAGATCATAACCGTGGATCCTCATGCATATAATGCCTTTAAAAACCACTATTCATCTCTCGGCGGAGACTTCGAGGTCTTTCACTATACGCAGGTCCTGGCCCCGATCATGGATGCGGGGTTATCTGACCTGAACAGGTATAAGGCCTCTATCACCTATCACGATCCCTGCTATCTCGGAAGGCACAACAACGAGTACGAGGCCCCGCGAAGGATTCTGCTTTCCATACCCGGGCTAGAGATGACAGAACTGTATGAATCGGGCGAGAACTCCCTGTGCTGCGGGGGTGGAGGGGGAAATTTCTTCACCGACATCATAGGAAGCTCTCATCAGGCACCTGCAAGGATACGGGTGCGTCAGGCGCGTGATGCAGGGGTGGACATCATAGCTGTGGCCTGCCCCATGTGCGCCAAGATGCTCACCGATGCCCTCAAGGCCGAAGGACTTTCAGATGATATAGAGGTACTCGATATCGCCGAGGTACTGCAAAGGGCGATGCAGCGTTAGTACAATATTTATCTGTGACTAATCGGCGAGTCTGTGTGTCTGTTGCCTTTGATATGGTCAGGGCTCGTATTACCGACAATAATGGCTGAAAACCTTTCATTCATAGATACGGCCTGATTGCCTCATAGAACCTCTGAGCCATAATTGCATACCCATTGTCATTCGGGTGTACGGTATCGCTCATAAGAGATGGGTTATTCAGGAGGCCTTTGTATATATTCGGGATAAGCACTGCACCGGTTTCTTTGGACACATCCTCATATTCATCTCCGAAACCCCGGCCGAAAAGGGGGATGTCTATTCCGCCGACAACTACCAACGCGCCTTTTTCCTGAATGAGTTCGATTATACGCCTGAGATTTTCAAAGGCCTTTTCCCTTGGCACCTTGTTCTTCAGGTCGTTTCCCCCGAGCGTGATCAATACGATCTTCGGTGAGTCTGAGAGGACATCGTTTTCAAGCCTCTTCAATGCACTGCCGGTTGTGTCACCCGGCACCCCTGCATTTATAATAGTCTGCCCTGTCATTGCCGAGAGCTGTGACGGGTAATCCATACCGGGTGACGCCCCTGTTCCATAGGTAAGGCTGTCTCCAAAACAGATGATATTATCACCTTCCGGAGTCGCATTCTTGATCTCAGGCCTGTCCGGGAATACTATAAGATAGCCGAGAATTATGACCAAAAATGCAAAGACAGATGCGGCAATCTTTTTCATAGCCGTTTATGGGGGGTTACCCTTTCCGCCCCAGTCTTGATCTGTTTTCCTCCATTATCTTCTCAAACAGCGCGAAGTCCTTAGCCTTCAATGCATGCACCATGTCTGAAAGACGCCTCACATATCTGTCGAGCGTATTGAAGATGAACGGATTTTCTCTGATCATGGTGGCGTACAGGTGTGAGTCCCCGTTATGGATACGCTCGTAGATCTCGGCAGACTTCCTGGAGTTCGGTGTTGAAAAACTCGTCAGGTTGTCCGGGTGTCCTGCCAGTTCAAGTATGGTGGAGAGCTTTGCGATGCCGTCGACATGCTCGAGCCCCTGGGTAAAGGTAACGAACATATCGTGCTGCTCGGGCGTGGACAAAGTGATATTTGCCCCGTACTTGTATAGGATATCCTCAAACTCCCTGGCCATGGCCCCTGAACGCTCGGTATGTATGGATATGATATTCTGGCCGCTCAGGTCATCTATGTCAGGCCCGAACATGGTATGGATCGATAGCACCTCGACTTCACGCGAGGCATATTCGAGCATAGCGCTCACAGGCCGGGACTTCACCCCGGTATTATCGATGAGGATCTGGCCCTTTTTCATGACAGGCCCAATCTTTTTGATAGTCTCTTCCGTATGATCGATAGGTACATTCACGATAACGGCATCGGCCGTCTTTGCACACTCTATATGGGTAACAGGTGTCTTGCGCCCGGCCACTATCACCTTGTAGCCCAGACCTTCATAAAAGGGGATAAAGAAACGGCCCATCTCCCCTGTACCGCCTATAATACCGATCGTCTTGATCAGGGGTTCATTGAAAGGCAGATACGGATATGAGCCAAGAACGATAATATCCGTATCCTTCAGGTTTGATCCGATCTCCGAGATGCATGCACCCACATCTTTGTCCTCGATATGCCCCTCTATATCGATATAGAAGACAGAAAGGCCTTTCTTGTCCGGCCGTCTGTCTATATCCGTCATATTAAGGTTGTGTCTGGAACTGATCACCCCAAGCAGGTCAAAAAGGAGTTTGACTCGATCACGCTTCGGGTAGATGATCATGCTGGTTACATCCCTTCCGGTCGGTCTTGTTTTATGCCTGCCTAGGAGTATGTACCGTGTCTTGTCCTGACCGGCTGCGGTAGCGTCAGGGTATTTCTCCCCCTCATGCCCCTCTGATGCAATGAATGCACCCACTATCTTGATTTTATCTGAATACAGCAAAAGGTTGTCGAGGGTCTGTGCGTAGCGTCCCTTGATCACATTTTCAACAGGCACGAATGCAAGATCCGTCTCACCTGAAACGGCAGCTTCAAATGCCTCCTTTATCGATTGACAAGCCACACCCTGTGCATCCGGCATATAAACTCCCAATGCACTTCCAGCGTCAGTACCGGACGGACCCGGATAAGCAACCCTATAACCCATCATAACCACCTTATTTATTGTTTAACTAATGCATGCCACCAGTCATACCGGATATCAACACAAATCTGATAACATAGGATCAATGATCCCGAAAAACAGGCCTGGACAGCACCTATCCTACTGCAGCAGGCCGATAATCCTGAGCGCCGCCTCTTTTGCCGAAGGCCCCACGTCGAGAACCGGCCCCACGCACATGGGACATCCATGATCGCAGGGGCACGATCCGACAAGGTTATCAACCGCGTCAATAAGCGCATCGTGCTGTTCGAAAAGCAGTTCTGAAAAGCCTATGCCGCCCGGGTATGCGTCAAATATGAACACGGTCGGATCATAGGCGTCTATCATCACATCCTCGGGTTTTGCGGCTTCAGTAGGTGATGCCATGATCACACGGCTGTCCGTGCCGTGGCGCACATACCATTCCCCGCTTTTGTCCCCTATGCAGGTATCGATATCCCTTATATCGGACATGAGAAGGACCGCAGAGAGGTGATGCATGGCATAAGAAAGGCCCCTTAGCCCGTCTATGATCTCCTCCCTCCTCAGGTTCAGGGTGTAGAGAAGATCCCAGGGCATGGTGAACCAGTAGCTTGTTGTGTGCATATCCTTCTGCGGCAGGTTTACATCCCCGTAGCCCACGTTCTCGGACGTGTAGAACTTGATCTTCTTGTACCCCACCACCTTTCGAACCACCTGGACCTCTCCGTGCTCTATGATGACAGTGCCCTTTATCTTCTTTTCAAAATCGTCTATCACCCGCACGTTCGTATATGTCATGGCATCGGTGTAATAGTCGACATCGACCTTTTCCACGTATGCCTTCTTCCTATCCAGGTCGAGCATGTCCACGTGGTACTGCTGGGACTCCACCATGTAGATGGCATCATTATGGACCGTAGTAAAGGCACTGTCCCAGTCCACCTCTGCGATCACCTTGTGACGGCCTGTCTCTGTGGTATCGACCACCACGATATTCTCCGGGTTTACAGTCCTCAGGCTTACCTCGTCTGCCGGATAGCTCTGGTCTGTCCAATGCCAACGGTCATCCACCCTGTGAAGCACGCCCTTTTCCTCAAGGTAGTCGAGTATCTCCAGAAGGTCTTCTTTGCCGAACCTCTCGCCCTTTTCAAAGGGCAGCTCGAATGCCGCGCTCTTTATATGGTGCAGCAGGATAAGCAGGTTGTCCGGGTTGACCCGACAGTGTTCTGGCGAGCGTGAAAAGAAATAATCCGGGTTTTCTATTATGAACTGGTCCAGCGGCGTGCTTCTGGCGATCAGGATCGCGAGACTAGTTCCCTTTCTCCGCCCTGCCCTGCCCGCCTGCTGCCAGGTGCTGGCTATCGAGCCGGGATAGCCTGCCATGATGCACACCTCGAGGTCCCCTATATCGATACCGAGCTCCAGCGCGTTGGTGCTTACCACGCCCATGACCTCCCTGTTACGAAGGCCCTTTTCTATGGTACGCCTGAGGTTCGGCAGATACCCGCCCCGGTATCCGGTAACAAAGTGGTCGCCTTTCACCGGGGTTTTACCCTTGAACCTGTCCTTGAGGTATTTTGTGAGCACCTCCACATTGAGCCTACTGGTGGTAAAGACAATGGTCTGTATATGGTTGCCGATAAGCTCACCCGCTATATTTCTTGCAGGGGTCATGGCGGACTGCCTGATACCCAGTTCCCTGTTCACGATCGGCGGGTTGTAGAGGATAAAGGTCTTACCCGATGTCGGGGCACCGCTCTTGTCTATGAGCTCTACCGGTCTTTCAAGGAGGTTTTGGGCATGCTGACCCGGATTGGCAACCGTTGCCGAACAGCAGATAAATACCGGGTCCTGGCCATAGAACCTGCATATCCTTTTCAGGCGCCTGAATACATTGGTCAGGTGGCTCCCGAACACGCCCCGGTAAACATGGAGCTCGTCCACAACAACATAGCGCAGGTTTGCAAAGAGCTTCTGCCACTTTGTGTGGTGCGGGAGTATCCCTGCATGAAGCATATCCGGATTGGTCACAACGACATGGCCCTGCTTTCTGATCGCCTGCCTTGCATCGTCAGGGGTGTCTCCGTCATAGGTGTATGTCTTTATATCCGCTTTGAGTTCTCCAATCAGAGAATGGACCTCGTGCATCTGGTCCTGGGCAAGGGCCTTCGTGGGAAAGATATAGAGCGCCCTTGTCTCGGGCTCTTCGAGGATCTTCTGTATAACGGGTAGATTGTAGCACAGGGTCTTGCCGCTTGCCGTAGGCGTGACCAGCACTATGTCACGACCTTTCCTGACGAGATCTATGGCCTTGGCCTGGTGGCTGTATAACCTCCCGACCCCCCTCTTTTTCAGGACATCTTCGAGTTTCGGGTTTACCCAGTCAGGATAAGGTGTAAATCTTCCTTCATCTGCCTCGATATGCCTGAGGGCCTTTACATTCTCCAGAAAGCGAGAATCCTTTTCAGACCTTTCAAGCCATTCGGAAAGTCTTAGTCTGGCCATTTTACGATATCTTCCTTGTTCATCCGCACCTGTTTGCCCTGCCCTCAACCGAGACTATATGTATGGGGAGATATCGTGTCAATGATCAAAAAAACAAAGCTTATGTGCCTGGAAGTTTATGCGTTTCCATGTTCCGGCACCGGATAGAAAACCGTTGACCTTGCATCCTGCCAACGAGGCACAGGCCACAACACCGGCTGATTCATCAGAGCCCCCTACTGGAAGCTCTGACGACGCGCCTGCCGAAACCCCGGATGATACGGAGCAGAATACACCTGAGAAAACCCCGGATGAAGATACAACATACACATACAGGGTATGTGCATATAATGCAGCAGGCAACTCTACTGTAACCCTTGATACAAACGTTAACTTTACCGATGACGACCGGTACTGGATACAAAACAGGGCAATCCTCATAGACACCCCGGGTGAATGGGCTGTCGAAAACAACGGCGGCCAGTACAATATATACTTCAGGCCGGCAAGCATCGAAGACCTTGAGCATACCCAGGCCCCGTCCCCAAATATATACAGCAGGCTTGTCAGGCTGAAGAATACCAACAATTCCGAGATAAAAAGGTTTCGAGATTACAGGCAGCACCAATTACGGCATATATTGCACGGGATCTCAAAACTCTGCAATCAGAGGTGTGTGGTGCACAATAACGGGCTCGGCGTATCGGCAAGGCAATCCACCGGGCTTTTGATCTCAAAAAATATCATCCAAAAAAACTATATCCACCACCATCTGCGTATCGGCCATCCGGACAATGTCCAGATACACAATAATGTTACAAACCTCGAGTTTACAGACAACCTCCTGCTGGCAGGCGGTCAATCCGTGATGATGGAGTCTACGCATTCAGGCGGGTTTTACGGAAATGCAATAATCGCCTCTGGCGGGAACTCGCTGGGCTTCGGCCATGGCAATGCTTATAACTATGCGGTGCAAAATAATACGGTGGCCTTTTTACGCTACCTGCCGCTTACCCTGTCCGCATACGGCTATGACGTGCGTGAAAACATCTTCATGACCGGCAATACCGGATGGGCCTGTATACTCAAGGACGACCCGGCATTTGATAATACAGGCGACCGTAATGTATTCTATAACTACCAAGTGGTATGCCGCTTTCCATGGACATAACGCCCAGTACATCTATGTAAAGATCCCTGAACAGTTCAGGGCAGACTCGGATAACAGGATTCGGGCGAGCATCTCCGACAACGACAGCTTTGTCGAAAACCTCTCGCTCGACAGCGACACCCTGACCCTGATCGGTAAAGCTGGTTATAATGATTTGCAGCCTGAAGAGACCATGCTTTTTAGAAACGCTGACCTGGCTTCGGGCGACTATACCCTGAGCGTGGAAATACTGAACCCTGCTGATACTGTCCTAGCCGGTATCAATGAACGTTTTTCAAAGCCCTACGACGGCATACCGGCCTCCGGCATCGATGAAAACAATGCAATATGTGTAAAAAACGGTGATACTGCAGAGCTGTTTTTCCCTGTCACGCCTTTCGGCCTGAACAATCTCGACATAGATGACTGGGTAACGGAGTGATATATCAATGCGACCTATACACAGGGTTTCTGGGGCACGAGCGGACCGCCGATCTACACACCGCAAGGGTGGGACGAGTACCTCGACCTGAACCGTGCGGCAGGCGTAAAGGCTATCGGCCCCACCACATGGGAGGGTTTCGAGCCAGACGGCAGAGACAGAAATTCCGATATAGGTAGTATTGAAGAGTATATCGCCCTGTCAAAGGATAATGACGGGCTTCTCATGTGGCATTGGGCCGACGAGCCGGACCTTGATGCTGACGACGGGTATCTCCCCCCGAGCGTGCTCAGAAGCTGGACATACAAATGTCATGAGCTTGACCCGCAGCATCTGGTGAAAACAGGGCTGGCAGGGCCGCCCTGGGTCCATACCGACGAGGAGGACTGGTGGTCCGGCAGAAGAAGGAAATATGCATACCCCTACAACGCAGACCAGTTCGGGGCCAAGGTGCACGTGACGGATGTGTACGGCCTGGATTATTACCCCTTTGACTGGCTGTCTCCACATCACCATGACGCCTCGTTTGAAAAGATGGCCCGCGCGCTCGATGCAATGAAGGCCGATACATACAACCTGGTCCCGTTCTTCAGCGCAATAGAGACCACGGATATCAATGAGAGTCCTTACCCTACCCCGTGGTATCCGACACCCGAACACCTGAAGATGATCATGTGGCTAAATGTGGTCCATGGGGCCAAAGGGATCGTATGGTTTCACTACTTCAAGGGAACCCCGGCGGATAATTTTACGGCCATGGCGGATTTTGTAGACGATATCACCACCTTGACACCGGTTATTCTCGGCCCGGCAACTGACCGCACGGTTTCCATTGATGTGGATTACTCGAAAGGTATATGGACCAGCGGGACAGCATATTCTCTTGACAATGAAGTCCAGTTCGGTAACGCATGCTATTCGTGTACTGCCGCCCATACAGGCAGCGAAGCGACCAAGCCCGGCACCGGGATAGACTGGCATGATTACTGGGTGGTTGAAGACAGGGTCGATACAATGATCAGAGACTATAACGGCAAGGTCTACCTCTTCCTTGTCTTTTCAAGCGTGCTCCGGGCATTTATCAACCCCTCCTCCCTGAGGGCTATCTCTGCCTGGGCCGCTGCAAGCTCTGATTCGGGCAGGTACCCGATCCGTATCATCTCCTCGGTATCGCCCTTTTGCATCTGTGCGAGTTTAAGAGATTCGATATAGATATCTATCTGCCGCTCGGCAAGGGCATAGTCCCAGTATGTCTGCTCCACCTGGGAAACCAGTGTCTCGGCAAATCCCCGAAGCTCGTATGCCGACTCTCTTGAGCTGATCCTGGCCTGGCGCAGATCGGCGAGGTTTACGTCGAGACCTGCCCCGTTAAGGAGCGCCTGTGTGACACTGAGCCCTTTCCTGGTATTCATCCACCCTCTTTATTGCAGGGTTGTACCTCTGAACCTTCAGGGCCCGGTTGTTTTCCAGCGCCATCAGTATAGCGTCATCAACGGTTATCTGCAAAATGGCATCTTCACCAGGCCCTGCCTGTTCCTTTGAAGCCTGTTCGCCTGAAGGCCCTGAAGCAGGCTCTGTCTTCTCAAGGAGCCCGATAGAGTCTTCTTCCCTTTGCAGTTTCACCCCGGCGCAGGATATAAGACAGAAAATCATGACCATTATCAATGCAGAAGAAATGATAGTCTTATAGATTATTTTACGTTTCATTCCGTGGTCTTATCTCCTCAATGTTTTAGGTTTTAAGTTTTATGTGTTAGTTTTTGTGCAAGATTATTTTTTTAATAGCTCGCTTTTTTTATTGAATATATCTTATTTCCACACTAAATCGCAAAGCCATAAATAAATATATGGTGCTTTCAAAAAAAATCCAAACAATAGACGAATTTTCTTGAATAACAACCTTAAGAAATCTATTCTTATAATAATACATTATGAAATATGAGAAATTGTTATTTTCAGTCAAACAGGGTTCTGTAGAATGGTCTGTTCATGCCTTGCGAAATATGCTCGAGAGAGGCATATCGAGAGACGCTGTTCTACAAATCATAGAACACGGTGAAATTATTGAGTTGTACGATGATGATACCCCCTATCCCAGCGCACTTTTTCTGGGATATTGGAAAGAGAGGCCTCTCCATTCAGTAATTGCGTATGATGATAATAATGGGGTCGTTTTTATCATTACTGCATACGAACCGGATGAAGAGCACTTCGAACCTGACTGGAGAACAAGGAGGAATAAATGATCAAGAGGTCTTCAACATTATGTCCCCTTTGTGGAGGGGAAAAGCATGAAGGAACAACAACGTTTACAGCCGACCTTAAAGAGTCCATTGTTGTTGTTAGAGAAGTACCGGCTACTATTTGTTCTTTATGCGGAAATGAATGGATCTCGGATGAAGTTGCCAAGGTTATTGAGACCATTGTACAAGACGCAAAAACCAAGAAACACCTCATAGAAGTAACTACATATCAAAGGGTTGCATAAACAAGGATGGTTTTATACTGCCCTTTGGCATCAAATCCTTATCCGTTTCATATGTAAGCCTTCAAACACTCCCTCTGTATTCTGTTCAACTCAGGTCTTTGGTATCTTTCCCCTTCTTCCTGATCAGCCTTGTATCGAATTCCAGATAGACCGTGGGGATGATCACTAGTGTTATCAGTGTCGAGCTTATCAGCCCGCCAATAACCGCCCTGGCCAGCGGCGCCTGGACCTCTCCGCCCTCGCCCATGCCTATGGCAAGAGGCACCATGGCAAGCTGTTTGAACATAACACCCGACATGCCGCGGATAAAGATCAGCGGCATGAATACAGCCAATGTAGTGAGAGTGCTTGCGACAATGGCTGCCGTAACCTCGCTGGTCCCGCTCAAGGCCGCCTCTTCGGGTTCGTGCCCCGACTCCCTCAGGCGATAGATGTTTTCCAGCACGACAATGGCGTTGTCCACCAGCATGCCTATCCCCAGGGCCAAACCTCCGAGCGTCATGATGTTCAGTGTAAGCCCGCTGAAATACATGAGCGTAAAGGTGGCTATGATAGATATCGGTATGGAAGCGGCAATGATAAACGTGCTCAAGATGTTGCGCAGGAAGAAAAACAGCACGCATATAGCAAGCAAGCCGCCGTAGAGCGCCATGTTGCCGACATTAGTGATGGAGTTCCTGATATAATCCGAAGTGTCTATGATGGGTGTGATCTTGATTTGAGGGATATCCCTGTTGATCTTCTCAAGCTCTTCAAGGACCTTCTCCGCCACATCGATGGTGTTCTTGCCGGACTGTTTCTGGACCCCCAGGTGCACGCCCGGCTCTCCGTTTACGTGGATTATGCGTGATATCTTTTTTCTTGTGTCCTGGATCTCGGCTATATCGCTGAGCATTATGGACGCCCCTTCCCTGGTCGCGATTATGGTTCTGGAAAGCTGCTCTATGCTCGTATATTCACCAAGGGTTCTCACATTTATCTCAAAGTTGCCTCTGTCTATGCTTCCGGCCGGCATAGTGACATTACCCTGCTTTATCTTCGCGACGATCTGGTCAAGGGGCAGGCCCATGGCCTTGATCTTTTCGGCGTCAAGGTTCACCTGGACCTCTCGCTCATGCCCGCCCCATACATCCAGGGACGCAACCCCGGGGACCCTTTCTATGCGGTATTTGACCATCTCGTCTATGATCTTGCGCATCTGCATGGGGTTGATCCTGCTCGAAGCGCCCAGGATAAGGATCGGGAAATTCGTGATATCGAACTTGCGCAGCATGGGCCGGTCTGCATCGTAAGCGCCAAATAAACCCCATCTTGACAATGGCATAGAATTTTACTGAGCAATAACAAGGTCAGACGGTTTGAGGTATTGAGGCAGAAGTGCTTTGTGGTCTTCTTCGGTAACTGCATGAGGAA